>Ga0307990_1000364_pt1 | contig 42593 bp, 37 predicted proteins | sample EllFjometagen129_FD_203168 | JGI IMG/M metagenome (GOLD analysis project Ga0307990, IMG submission 203168) | Marine microbial communities from Ellis Fjord, Antarctic Ocean - #129 | ecosystem: Environmental > Aquatic > Marine > Unclassified | place: Southern Ocean | collected 2014-10-08
AACGGAGAACCAGAACAGTGTACTCTAAACTATGAAAAACGGTGTCTCATTATCGTTGACACGTTCCGGCTGGCAGTCGGCGTCATTCGGCGAGCAACCCATCGAAAAGGAGCCTCCGGAAACGGCGATCCAGGTCAGATCGGGCATGCCGTCGCCCTCATCCTCGTCGTCCTCGTCTTCCTCCGCGCCGCCGCAGGCAAAAAAGACGCACATTCCAAGAGCAAGAATCAATATCGTAAAAAGGGCCGCAATAAACCGAAATCGCATCATGGGAATCTCCAGTGTTTTTTTAAGGCAAAGCCGTATACGGATTTATCCCCGGCAACCCGGCGATGTCAAGAAGGCGGATGGGGAAAAATATTCACTAGGAAACCGTAGCGCAACATAACGCCGTCCGCTATGTCCCGTTAGGGACAAGCTGAATTTAGCCTGCCGTTTCAACGGTAGGTTGAATGCGGGTAATCCTATTATTTCGTCCTGTAGGGACGATTGAAATCCAACGAGCAAAAAAAAAGATAATTCTTGGTGTAGCGCCATGCAATTCAAGCGTCCCGATGGGACGCTATTGATTGGTACACGCCCTTAAACCCCCGATGAATCGGGGGCCTATTTTCACCTTGTCCCTACGGGACATTGCCGCATTTTTATCAAGGGCTGCTCTGTGCATTGGCGGCTGTACTTTCTTTTCGTAACAATAAAATTTCAAAGAGATTTTTATTTCTTTCGCGCCCGCAGCCATTCCAACCTGGCCTTGATGCGTTCTTCGTTGCCCTGGTCGCTGGGGTGATAATACTTCGCATCGGCGATCTCGTCGGGCAAAAACTGCTGCGCGGCGTGATGATTGTCCTGGTCATGATCGTTCTTATAGCCTTTGGAATAACCGAGGTCTTTCATCAGGCGCGTGGGGGCGTTGCGGATGTGCATGGGGACCTGCAGTGCGCCGTGTTCCTTGACATCCCGCTCCGCCGCCTTGAGAGCTGCGTAGCTCGCATTGCTTTTGGGCGCGCACGCCAGAAACGAAACCGCGTGCGCGAGGATGATCCGCGCTTCGGGCATGCCGATCATGTGCACCGCATCCATCGCGGATACCGCCAGGGGCAGCGCGCGCAGGTCCGCGTTGCCGATGTCTTCGCTGGCCAGGATCACCATGCGCCGGGCAATGAACATCGGGTCTTCGCCCGCTTCGAACATTCGGGCCAGATAATACAGGGCCGCGTCCGGGTCCGATCCACGCACGCTTTTGATAAACGCGGAAATGACATTGTAATGCTGCTCGCCAGCCTTGTCGTAGATGATGGCCTTGCTTTGCACAGCCTGCTCCACATCGGCGAGCCTTACGTCGTATGCGCCGTCTTCCATCATTAAATCGAAGGAGGAAATGACTTCCAGGGTGTTGAGAACCCGACGCGCGTCGCCATCGGCGTTTTTGATGATGTGCGCGGCGGCCTGATCCAAAATGCGCAAGGGGCGCTTCCCCAGTCCGCGCTCCTCATCGGCCAGCGTGCGGTTGATGATTTCAAGCAGGTGATCTTTTTCCAGGGGTTTGAGAGTCAAAATGCGGCATCGCGAAAGTAGCGCGGCGTTGACCTCGAAACTCGGATTCTCTGTCGTGGCACCAATGAGAATGATGGTTCCCGCTTCGACATGGGGCAAAAAACTGTCTTGCTGGCTCTTGTTGAAGCGGTGGATTTCATCGAGGAAGAGAATAGTGCGTTCACCGCCGCGCCGGATGCGAATCCCGGCTTCATCGACGATCTTCCGTACTTCCTTGACGCCGGCGAGCACTGCGGAAAAAGCGACGAAATGACTCTTTGTAGAGTTCGCGATGACGCGGGCCAGCGTTGTTTTGCCGCAGCCGGGAGGCCCCCAGAAAATCAGCGAGGGGATTTGGCCGTTTTCGACGGCGCCCCGAAGCATGGTCCCGACGCCGGTGATGTGCTCCTGGCCGACAACTTCGCCTAGCGTGCGTGGACGCATCCTGTCCGCCAGCGGCGCCGGCGTCTGCGGGCCTTCACCGTTTGAAAACAGATCGCGGGTCATCTTATAGAAGAATTGCCTGTGCAAGGAATATTCATGCGCTGCATCCCCTGTCAGTCTTCAACGGGCGCTTGCTCCGCTCCCCTGGCGCGTAGCCAGAATACTAAAACGAGAACGAAGATCGGAAAATCAGTGAAAACCGCAACGAGGTTCGCAAAGTATCGGTCCGCCCAGAAATAGAAAGCGACCGCCAGAACCGATGTGGTGATCTTGGAAATGAGAAGCAGCGGAATCCAGCCGATGTACTTGCGTGGATCGAAAAAGCACGCGAAGGAAATGACCGTGATCATCATCATCATGGAGCAGGCCAGGATCACGTAGAGCCTGTCGGCGCCCCTTTCCTGGCCGATGATATTCGAGGTGATCTCCATAGCTACCGGTGCCTTGTCAAGGCCGAACATGGCGCCCGTGTAATTCAAAAGCACCTGAAAATGTTCGGGGATCACGGCGAAGAGCACGCCGCCGATCAGAAAAATAATTCCGAGAATACCCATCAGCTTCTTGAATTGCACTTCCCGCGGCGCAAGGTTGTCAACCATTTTCCACATCCTTTCCGATGCAAGGAGTTTTGCGTACTTTGACACGGAACCGGCGTGCTTGCCAAGGGCTTTTAGGCCAAAAACCCACGTGTGTTCCTTGAGCTATTGATCTTAAGGGATAATAATGATGTAAATCGCCTGCCGGATTTGCGTTATGAAAAAAATTCTCCATGGCTTTTTAGAGAGAGACATTATCATGATCCGTTTTACCAGGTTTTTTTTCCTTGTCCTTTTTGGCTGCGTGTTGATTCTTTCCCATCCGGCATGCAAGAGCCGGACGCCGGACGATGCCTCCGAGGCAAAAAAGACAACGCCAAAAAAGAAAAAATCCTACCCGAAAGAAGAAATTTATCTTCCCGGCGAGTTAAGCCCGAGCAATTTTTCAAGCCCGCCGGGCGCTATCACATTCGCTTTCGCCGGCGACATCATGATGTGGGACAGGATGCAAAAACCCATCGAAAAGCACGGCGTCAACTATCCCTTCGAGGCAACCGCCGCGCTGCTGCAATCCGCGGATTACACCGTGGGCAACCTGGAATGTCCCATTGCCGAAAAGCACGAAAAGCGCCGTAAAAAAGGCTTTTACTACAAGGTTCCGTCTTTCACGCTGGAAGGCTTGAAATGGGCGGGATTTGATATGCTGAGCCTTGCCAACAACCACATACGGGACTGCGGCGATGGGGGACTCATCGAAACATTCGACTTTCTTGATGAAGCGGGGCTGCCCTATTTCGGCGCCGGTAGAAATCTAGCGGAAGCTATGGAACCGAAAATTGTGGATATCAAAGGGCTGAAGGTCGCCTTCGTCGGCTTTATTTCTCAGGAAATATACTTAAAAGACAAAAGCTGGCTTGATATTCCAGGCAAATATGAAAAACAAAAGAAGAAAATCGTGCGGCACCTGGCCGCAACGAATGAGCGACCGGGAACGATCATCGCCAAAGAAGACATCGTTCGAGAAATGGTGTCAAAAGCGCGCACGCAAGCGGACCTCATAATCGTCGTGCCCCACTGGGGACTGCGTTATCATCAACCGATCTGGGAGGATCAGGAGATTCTGGGTCACGCGGCGATTGACGCCGGCGCCGACCTTATCGTCGGGCACCACAACCATATCCGGCAGGCGGTCGAGGTATATAAGGGCAAGCCCATCATCTACGGCATCGGCAATTTCGCATTCGGATCACGCAACTACAACGCCGTCGGAGGCTTTCTTGTTCGCGTGGTTGTCACGGACGGCAAAATCAACAAAGTCGAACTCTACCCCACCTATACGAATAACAGCGCAAAACAGGTCAACTTCCAGACAAAAATCCTTAAAGGGAAATCAGCGAAAACCGCCCTGGAGAAAATGCAGAAGCTTTCGGCAAAGCGCGCAGCAAACATCAAAATTGAAAATGGCGTGGGCGTCATCGACTTTTAGGAGCCAATAAAAATAATGACCGCCGTCAGTGAAATGAAAAAAAGCATCGAACGCTACTTCGGGCCAAGCGGCCTGCTGGCGGCGACGGTGCCGGACTACGAGGACAGGCCCGGGCAATTCGATATGGCTCTTTCCGTCCTGGAGGCTTTTGAGGGATCGGGAACGCTCATCGCTGAAGCGCCGACGGGAACGGGAAAAACGCTCGCCTATCTCATTCCCGCCATGCTTTTCAATCGAAGAGTTGTAATATCCACAAATACCAAAAATCTACAAGAACAGATATTTCTAAAGGACTGGCCCTTCCTGCGTGACCAGCTCGGCTTCACGCAAAAGGTTGCGCTGATGAAAGGGCGCAATAATTATCTGTGCAAGGCGCGACTGGAGCTTTTCTACCGGCAACCACGCTTTAGGGCCAAGGACGAAGCGGCGCAGTGGGAAAAATTGCAGGATTGGATTCAAAGCACTGGAACCGGTGATCGGGCTGAAATCGACTGGATGCCGGACGGCTGCGCAGCCTGGAACGATATCTGCTCGACTCGCTTCACCTGCGGCGGATCGAAATGCCCACGTTTTGGCGAGTGCTTTGTGCAGAAGATGCGACGCAAGGCGGCGGCGGCGGATATCCTCGTGGTGAATCATCACCTTTTCTTCGCCGATCTGGCACTGAAGGAAGGAGACTTTGGCGAGGTCATACCGGACTATCACGCAGTTGTTTTCGATGAGGCCCACGAGTTGGAGGATGTTGCCACCTCATTTTTCAGCAGTCGGATATCCAATTACCGGATCGACGAATTGGATCGTGACACGGTCCGGCTTGTTTCCTTCGTATGTCCCACAGACAAGAGATTCGTCTCGGCTCTCAAGGGGATGCGCGTGTCCGCGGATACTTTCTTCGACTCTTTCCGAGGCGATTTCGACCAAAAATACCGGCTTCGTCCCGAGAAGGTCGATCCAGAAATCATGAAGAATTACGGCAACTTACACGAGCGGCTTCAAGAATTATCCGCCACTTGCTCGTCTGCGGCGATGGATGCCGACTCCCAGGACATGAAACGCCTGTCCGAACGTGTCGAGGAAATTTTGGATGATCTGGACATCGTGATGGATTTTGCGGACAAGGAGTTCGTCCATTACGCCGAGAGCAGGGGGCGAGGCATCAACGTAGTCGCCGAACCCATCCAGCCGGGAAATCGCGTGAAGGAGGCGCTTTTTACGAACGCCGCCTCGGTCATTTTCACTTCCGCCACGCTGTCAACAAACGGGCATTTCAAATATTTTACATCACGCCTGGGAATAGACTTCGAGGTGGAAAAAAAGATACTCCCCACCTGCTTCGATTTCAAGAATCAAAGCGTCCTATATGTTCCGCGGGATATGCCGAATCCGAACACGCCGGATTTTCTCCCGGCATTCATCAGTCAGGCGCTGGAGATCGTCAACGCCACGCAGGGCCGCGCTTTTCTTCTCTTCACTTCTATCAGGAATATGCGCGAGGCCTTCGAGGCCATGGCGCCGGAGCTTTCCTTTACCTGCCTTTTGCAAGGCCAGGGCAGCAAAACGGCGCTCTTGGATGAGTTTCGCAGCGATACAAATTCGGTGCTTTTCGCCACAGCCTCCTTTTGGCAGGGTGTAGACGTGATCGGCGCCTCCCTTTCGTGCGTCATCATCGACAAACTCCCCTTTGCGTCTCCCTATGACCCGGTTATCGAGGCCAGGATTGAATCCATCAACGCCGGCGGCGGCAAAGCCTTTTTTGAATATCAAGTCCCACAGGCGATCATCAGCCTCAAGCAGGGTCTGGGCCGGCTGATTCGGCACAAAAATGACCGAGGATTGCTGGTTTTAACGGATTCTCGTGTAAGAACAAAAGGTTACGGGACGCAAATCCTGAAAAATCTGCCGGAATTTCCCGTGACCGGTAACATTGAGGATGTTCTCCAATACGCCGGAACACTGGAAGCCTGAGTCCCCAAACGCAATTGTTTCACGTGAAACATCCCGTTCGACCTGAATATCTCACAAATGCCCAATGGAGAAAATGGCCATAAGCTTGATAACGACAGGGCGGTCCAGGTTGAGATCGAAGCGGTCATGAGGCCCTGGGAACTCATGTTCAAAGGTCATCGGATAGAAATCCGCACGCAATTCCCCACCTATCATACCGCTTTTCGTTTCCTTTCCAATGCCGAAGCCGAGCCCGATAAGCGGCGTTTTGATTTTTGAATCCTCAACCTTGTCATCCTGCGCAGCGTAATCCGTGGAAAGGCGAGCGGTTTGCCAGGAAAGCCCGACATCGCCTAGAAAATACGGATGCCATTCATATTTTCCGAAGTAACGCACGTAGCCCACGCGAGCGACCATGTCCGCCACCCCCAGGCTGCTGTTTCCTTCTACTGCTGCATTCCCTTCGCCCGTCCTATGTCTAAAACGAATGGCGGACAGGTCGTAGGAGGCACCGAAATGCATCCCGTTTTTGCCCCACGTGGGAATAAGGAAAAAAGAAACTCCATATCCCGGCCCTGAGCTTCTTAGGTCAGACACAGTGAAATCGGCCCAATTCACGTGACTTTCGCCTTCGAGGCCGGCAGGGGGCGCGTAATTAATTCCCGGGCTTAACTGCATGAAGCCGGTGACAATTTTTTTCATGGGATGAAATCCCGGTCCCGTCGCACGTCGCACTTGCGCAAAGGCCAGGTCCGGGGCGCCAAAGATTTCCGCCACGAAAAGCAACAAGGCCGCAACAAGAACGGCAAGCAGGCGCCGAAGAGCCGGAGGTGTCTTGAAGTGGCGGCTGACTAAAGAAATAGACATGCTCATTTTATAATCTCGTCATGCTCATGGCGTCAAGCTCCCGAAGTCGATCTCACGATGACGGCACACCTCTTGCAAAATTTCACAATTGTAATAAAAACCATAAATGCCGACATCCATTATTGTCGAAATGCCTCGTTTGCCAGGCCGGTTCCGGCGATATGATGCCTTTCTTCCTTTGCCAAAAATACGGTGCTTCGTTCCTTCTTTCACGACCATTAGAGTATTGTTCCTCTTGATTGAATTCATGCACCGGGAGTTGGAACCTTTTGTTGTCCCGATCCAAATGTCGTTAATGTATTTCGCCTTAAACGCATCAAACCGTCAATGGGCGGCGAACAATATCTGAAGGACGTCGCAATGAGAGTGCTTCTGATCTCCGCAAACACGGAGCGAATCAACATGCCGACGATGCCCGTTCCGTGGCCGAAGCAACAAGATTGGCCGGTCATGAGGTCGCATTCCTCGATCTGATGTTCGAGGCCGATCCGCTCCAAGCGTTAGGGCAGCGCATTTTAGCGTTAGTGCCTGAAATCATTGGCGTTTCTGTCCGCAACATCAACGATCAGAACGTCCAAAACCCTCGTTTCTTAATTGAACAGGTCAGGCCGGTTATTGATAAGTGCAAAGCATTATCCGATGCCCTCATTGTTCTTGGGGGGACCGGATACAGCATTTTCCCCGATGAGATTTTCTCTTACCTCGGTGCGGATTATGGAATCAGCGGCGATGGCGAGCTTGTTTTTCCTTCCCTGTTGGAAAGGATGCGCAATAGAGAGAATATTTCCGGACTGCCAGGCGTGCACGTGACGGGACGAAAAAATGCCGCAGATCAGGAATTTTCTTCTGATCCGGACGCTCTGCCGCTTCCCAGTGTTGAGCAATGGTCCTATGTCGATCCTGATTCCCAGAATCTTTGGGCGCCTGGACCAGAAAATCGAGTGGCGATGCATTCTCTATCCGCATAAATTGGGAGAAAATCTGATCAGGGCCATGGCAGAGATAGGATGCGTAGAGGTCGCCTTGGGGTTTGAGAGTGGCAGTCAACGGATGCTGAACATGCTGAACAAACGGTTCACGCCAAACGAAGTGTCCAAGATATCGGATATGCTTGCATCCTATGGAATACGCCGCATGGGCTTTTTGCTACTCGGCGGACCAGGCGAGACGCAAGAATCAGTGAAGGAAAGCCTGGCATTCGCAGAATCTCTCAACCTTGATCTCCCGAAAACAACGGTGGGCATTCGCATCTATCCCGGCACGCCGCTGGCGATGAGGGCTGTGGAGGAAGGCCTGATCGATTTTTTTGATTGCTTATTGGAGCCTAAGTTCTACCTGGCGTCCGGGCTTGATCCGTGGATTCACGAGAGGTTCAAATCAGGAATATCCAAAAGGAGATAAACAAGGAAAAAGCCCGTCACCGGGCTTTTTCAGCGCATATACCTAAATGTAATGAGCAGACCACAAGCGCAGCAGGGGTCTAAAAGCACTCCAGCATGGAATCTTCGACCGCTGCGTTGCACGTGACCCAATTGCCGTCCACGTTGCAATCATTGTCGAGGCAGACGAAAAAGTCACCCATGGTTTGCGTCATGCAGTCCATGTCCATCGTGTCGGCATACTGCTCAATCGCCGGGCGATAGGATTCGGTCCATTCCATGCACAGGGTTTCATAATCTTCGTATGCACAGGCTTCGTCCCAAAACGCTACGCAGTTATCGTAGGCCATTGTCATTAACTGCTCGACCGCGTCGTTATCATCGTCGTCCGCATCATCGTCGTCCGCATCATCGTCGTCCGCATCGTCATCATCATCGTCGTCGTCGTCATCGTCATCACCGCAGGCAACCACCAGGCTCAGCGAAAAAGACAGTAAAACGGCGAGGGTCAGAAACATCCACTTTTTGTTCGGCATTACTTTCTCCTTTTTGCGTTGTTGATCACACCGCGTGATCGTTGATACCTTTTTCCCGGCGCTATACAGCACCGCTTTGGGCTAAAACATGAACGAAAACATCGTATGAATGGTGTGCTCACCGAGCGTTGATTTGCTGTTGTCATATTCACTGGCGATGGCGTGATCGGTCACAGCTTTCTGCGTGTTGGCCAGCGCGTGCTCCCAGGCCATGTTGATCTCGAAAAAATCCTGGAAATTATAACCACCGCCCAAAGCGAAATGATATTCGACGACAGCGGGAAACACGGGGAAAACGGTGTCGTCGGGCACTGGATTCTTCCCATAATTAAATCCCAAACGAGCGAAGGCGTCTTCGATAAATTCGTACTGACCGCCGATGGAAATCGTTATCTGGTCATCCCAATCCATGGGGATTTCCACTACGACCTTGTCGCTGCCGATCATGTTGTTAATATTGCGATTGTCCCCGTTTTTCATGGTCATCTTGAACTTGTCCATCGTGGCCGACCAGTTGATCCAGTTCACATCCAGGCCGATGAGCAAGGCGTCCGTTGCTTTGACGGCCACGCCCATGCCAACCTTTTGCGGCCAGGCAAACCCGATCTCGGCGTCGTACTTGGCGGCATAGCCCCTGGATGGATCAATGTCGTTTTCCTGGAAAAACTCTTGAATCGCCGCCTGCGCTTCGTCGGGCGAGGAAACCGACGGCATGAGTTGAAAGGCGTCGGACATGCGCGGCATGGCGTCATCGAACTGCCCCTGCATATCCATGGAAGCCGTCCCGTCGAAATTCAGAGTAGATTCCATTGTATAGACCAGGCCAAAAGAAATCCTCTCGTGCGGCATGAACATCAGACCGAACTTGGCCCCGTAACCCAGGCCGCTGGCGTCTTCCAGTTCGGTCAGGGCCGTGAGTTCCTCATAGCCCAGCATGCTACTGAACAGGTCGCCGTATCCCAGTTCGCTTCCGCCGCGCATCGACGTGCCCTGCATGATCGAAGGAGGCACCGAATAAGGCATCTTCATGGCCATCGTGGCGTACCCAAGATTCGCCGCCAAGCCAAGGGAAAGCATTTTATGAGGCTGCCAGGCGATTGCCGGAGCGAATTTTATGTACCCCAGTTGAGACGAATACTCGATATTCTTTCCGAGCGTCGCGTGTTCAAGTTCGAAATCCGCTCCCATGCCGCCCTGCGCGAAAAGCCCGGCACCGACCGCAATAGGAATATTTTGAAAACGGTAGGCGTAGGAAAGCAGCGGCATGGGAAAGATCTGAGTGCTTCCGTCTTCGTCATTCAGATCGTTCTCGAAATGCAGAATGGGGATCAGGGCGGAACCACCAAAATCGATGCGGTGACCCAAAAGTTGCATTAAACCCGCCGGGTTGGTGTTGATGGCCGTCGAATCGGTGGCGATGGCCAGATCAACTCCCGCCATTCCGGCGGCGCGTCCGCCCCAGGCCAGCGTCTCCATCCCGTTCGTGGCAAGAGCATTTCCGGTCGCTCCGATAAGAACTAACATAATGGTGAAAATCGAAAAAAATAATTGCATCATCGCTCCTTCATGATTCTGTTTATTTACCCTTTTCGAAAATGATTTGAAATATTTGTTCATAATATCAAAGAGATACTCCACTATTCTCGTTGACAACACGGGCATTTTTCTGATGCATTTCGAGCAGTATTTCGCGCTCCAATAAAAACAGGGTTCGAATCTTTTCACTAGCCAGCCGATGCCAAATCTTTCCATCGTGCCGGTTGCTGGCGACGACTCCACGGTCGCGCATGATTTTCAAATGCTGTGAAACGTTGGGGGAAGAGGTCGCCATCTTGTGCGCGAGTTCTTCCGTCGTGCATTCTTTGGCCATGAGCGCTTCGATGATTTCAATCCGGTAGGGATTGGAAAATGCCTTGCATGTTTTTGCGTGCAATTTGGAAATGGCTTTTGGGTGCATGAGAATCCTTAAGAGATTCGTTAATTAAGCAATTGCTTATTTGCCATGCCCTTTGCTGAATGTCAAGAACTATTTTGAAATTTTGGAAAATGGTGACTGGCATGAATGGCGCTAAGCTTAGCCCTTTTGGAACTGTTTTTCGTGCTGAGATTTCCTTAACCAACGGAAAATTGGGGACACCTATCAGAACAATTTATAAAGGATTGGCAATTCTTTGATTTTTCCGAAGTCCTTTCGTTGGCGAATGGCTGCGCGGATTGGGTGTCCCCAAATTTTCAATAGGGCGCAGGATTTTTAGACACAACCGGGGGCGTTCTGTAAGGACTTAGCATAAAGTCATTTTAGATTTGTTGCGCGAAAATCAGAACTTAAGGCCATTCATGGCAATGACCAAACGGCGACGACGCAAGCAGCGGGGAATGAAACCCCAGAAGATGCAACAAACCACATCGCGCCGCGCAGCCCACGCAAAACCTTGTCTCGCTCTACGCTCACCGGGCTCTGAAACAATGTCGGCATCTCGAAAGAGCTTTGATGGTTTTATGCCCCAGTATGGCAATAATATCCGAAAGTAGCCCTCGAATATCTACTATGCCATAATTCCCAATATTGAAAATACCTGATATCGATCAGCAGGAGCAGCAACCCCCGCCGTCATCATCGTCATCATTGCCGCCGCTTGCCGACTCGTTTTCATTTACGACAAGGCGGCAACGTTCTGCCAGGCAGTCAGCCAGGATCGAGCAACCGGTCACCCGTTCGTCATTGGCGCAACTGAAGATACAATTCCAGTCGCCGATGTCCATCAGGCACATATCATAGGCTGCGTTGTCGCTGATGGGATTATCGCCATCGAGCAATTCATAATCGCATTCGTAGTAGACCATTTCCATGAGGCGGGTGCATTCGCCGGAACCGTTTTGCTCTCCATCGTCATCGGCATCATCGTCATCGGCATCGTCATCGAAATCATCATCGTCATCGAAATCATCGTCGTCGTCGAAATCATCGTCGTCGTCGTCGGGATTATAGTTATCGCAGGATCCGCCGAAGAAGAAATTGGTTTTCCAGTCATTGTCGGAGCTGTAATCCACGTTGCCGATATCCCAGCATTCCGGTACGGTGTATTGTTCATATAATCTGGCAGGGTTGGTCAGACCTCCGCTCATGTTGACGTACTGAATCTTTTTGATGTAAGCGGCGTACCCGTATCCTTCATTTGGGAAGCGACCGCTGCCCATTTCAGTGTCCGTGTGCTGACCGCCGTAGTAAGTGTCGATGATTTCGCCCCCGAAAGTGACATGTTCCGACTTCTGGGCGATTCCCTCGTTGTTGAACAGATTGTTGGGGTAGTAGCCGACCCACGTGCTGTTGTACTTGAGCCACCAGTGGTTTCCCCCCGCGCCATCGCGAATGAATCCCAGGGTGACGTGATATTGATTTCCGTCGATGCTGCTGTAGTCGGGAAAGCCGCCGCCGATGATGACGCTGGCATCCGTCTGAACAAAGTCGCCGCAATCGAGATTGTAACAGCCGGTATTGTAGTTGTCGGACGTAGAGAAAATAAAAAGATTGGACCGGTTGTTTCCGTACATCATGGGGTATTTCTGCCAGCCAAGTTCCACAGTCTGGAGATCATCGCCATCGCCTCTGGAAACCCAAAGCTGTCCCAGTGAAAATTCGTTTTCCGGCGCCACATAGGGGGACCAGATGTTGAAATCGGCCTGCTGTCCGATATTGTCGAAGTAACCGAACACGACGCCGTATTCATGATTTTCCTTATACGCCGCTTTTCCGATAGAGAGGGGGCCATGGCAGCCGTCGGGATATTTCTTAAAGATATCTTTGAATTTTTCAAAATTGTAATATGTTTCGATCGGGCGGATCAGTTTTGGAAAGGAACCGACCGGGCATTTTCGCGCGTGCCCGTCCGGATCAAGGGAGCCGTCCAGGCCCGAATCGGCGATGGCAATGGAATCCCCAAAGGCCGGCATATCGGCGACCGGCTCGGGCGGTGCGTTTGAGGGGGCGTGGGGGATGGTTTTTGGGTCGAGGCCGGCTGCTTTGATGGCGCCCTGCGTTTTGATATCGATGCAGTAAATCTGCTCGTCGAGCCTGGTTGTAAATGTATGGGTCACCTTGCCGTCGCCCACAAAAGCGTTGAAATACACGTTGATCCTGATGAAGTCTTCAAGGGACTGTACATGGAAATCTTTGCTTGCTTTTTGGGCCGCCTCGAATCTTTCCTGCCAGACAGCGCGGGGTGTGCGCTTGAGGGCTTTTTCCAGGTTGACATCATAGATGCCCTGCGTTGTCGCCATAGTTGCAAAAAAAGCGGATAAAAGCAGCAGGGAGACAAAAAGGGCTGTTGTGCGTTTGAACAAGTCAAGAGAATCCAATTTTACGGTCCTTTTTTGCTTTGTTTTGGTTCAGTGAGCATTGGAAAAATCCACTTTATGCCTCAGCCGGTTCCACAACCCCATAAAGCATGGTCTTCATAAAAATTGAAGGGTCGCCCCGTGGTTTAAGCTCACATTAAGGTTCACACGACGCCCTCTATGAATCACAGCCTGTCCATCCGTATCAAGAACTGTGATTTCCCATTTTGTCAATGTGAAAGTGTAGCTCGCCAACGCGGGCTTCGCATATATTTGCTTGATCCTGCTCCCAGGGGTTCACCTTGGGCAATTTAATGAAGCACCCCTTCGGAGCTCTGGTCGCGACAGGAATGTCGTTCCTACAACACTGACCACTGATCACTAATCACTGAATCCCAAATAATCAGTGCACGGCCTTGCCGTGCGGTCGCGGAGTAATAGCTCACGGCCTTGCCGTGGTTGACTAAGGTCAGGTCAGGCGGGCTATAGTGTCAGTCGCGCCTGGGAAATATTTTGTTGCGGGGTGCGATGAATTCGCAGGGAGCACCCTGATTAGATGAGCAAGGAGATCAGATGCCGGGAAAAAGGTATCTTTATTATGAGATCGAGGTTTCATTGCTGGATATAAAGCCTCGTATCTGGCGCAGATTTCTTCTCCATGAAAAAGCCGTTTTCGCCGAACTTCACGCGGCCATTCAGGATGCCTGCGGCTGGGATGATTATCACCTTTTTTCGTTCCGAGAAACTCTCCGTTCAAGAGAGGATATTGCAGGCCTCCCCAGCGATGATTTTTTGGAAACGCCGGTCCCGGACGCCAGGTTAATCCGGCTGTTTTCGATCTTCGACTGCAAAAAACCTAAAAAGATTTTTTACGAATACGATTTCGGCGATTCCTGGATTCACGAGGTGAAGTTAAAAAAATGCGTCGAGCTTCCCGAGCAGTTCAAGCGTCGTCTGCTAGCCGGAAAACGGTCCTTTCCTCCCGAGGATTGCGGCGGCATCCCCGGTTATGAGGAATGTCTTGCGGCTTTCGAGCTCTCGAAAAATCCCGACTTCAAACATGAATATTTTGATTCGGAACAGCTTGAGGACCGTCTTGAATGGATGGGATACTGGAGCCCGGAATTTTTCAACCTCCAGGAAATGCAAGTGCATTTCGATAAATTGCTGGAGTAAATCATGAGATCAGCGTTAATTCTCTTTTTGGCATTGGCGATCTTGTTCACCCTGACTTGCGTTGCGCATGCGGGGCCGGTCAGCTCAAAACTCACGGCGGCGGAGCTGGAAAAGGTCAAAAGCGGCGAAATTATCCTGAAAAAAGACATTGATGGGAAAACAAAATCGGGCAGCGGCATCGCCTACGGGGTCTTCAAGTGCGACCTGGACGCCTTCTGGAGCGTGCTTTTTGATTACGATCATTATCCAGAGATATTTCCCCGGCTCAATTGGGTAAAAGTCATTGAAAAAACACCGAATCGTATCGTTGTGACATTCAGTATGGATGTAACGCTCAAAGACCTGGAATATACGACCCTCAACATTCTATCCAAAGACAAAACACGTTTGGATTTCCATTTCGACGAACGATTTCCACACTCATATCAAAAATCTCTGGTGGGATACTGGCAGTTGGAGGAGATCGAACCGGGTCTTTTGTTGGCCGAATACAAACTCGGCGTCGCCTTGGACATTCCCCTGATCGGCAAAATCATCGAAAAAATTGTCCTGAACATGAGCACGAATGATCTGCCGGATGTTCTCATTTCCATCCGCAAACGCATCGACTCCGGCGGGACCTGGACGCGAAATCAGGATAAAAAGAAATGAGGGAACATCGCCGCCTGCGGTGTTTCAAACAGTCACCCCCCTCGGCTTTCCGCTAAAGTCGGAAGCGCCGCCGCCGGTATCGTTCTAAAAGCGATCAGGCTTGTATTGGATATCTTTTCCCCATCACGGTCAGCGCGTAGCCTTCGCCTTGCCGAGCTATATGCTCGGCGAGTTGGAACCAGGCGGAGCGTGAAAAGCGTGCGCTAAGCTCGTTACGGACGTGGCAGTAAGGTGTATCGCCCTTGAAAAACAGGGTTTCCGGTTTTAATAGCTCATTGGTGTCATCATGGAAAAAAATACGGATGCCTTCGTCGGTCATACGTATGGCCATGACGATCAGCGCAGAATCCTCGACGCGCACATCCATGCGAACCAGCCCGTCGCTGATGAAGGGCACACCCGTTTCGTCACAGGCCAGCAGGCTGGAAAAATACTTCCACGTACGTTCATGCGTGATGCGCACGCCGTCATGACGCCAGACGCCATCGGCGTCCACGCTGAATATGCCAGCCAGCGGATGGCCGGTGACGTTAGGCGCCTCTGTCATCCAATTCCCAGCTTTTTCAGTTTCTTGACCACATCGGCCAGATCAGCCCGACCGCCGAAAATATCTCTGCCCATGAGGCGCTCGGTGATCCCGGCATACATGTCGGACATAGCCGAAATGACCGCTGGATCAACGGGCTTTGGCGAATGGCCCAAATCCGCGACGATCTTAGGCAAGGAGCGGTCATCGCGCTGCGCAATCTTTTTGGCCTTGTCCATGGCTTCGGCGAATTCGGGCTGATGGATATTGTGATATTGGCGCAGCAGCTCCTTGCTGACCTGCAGCTTTTTGTAGGTCAGGCGCAGTTCGTCGGGAGTGATGGCGTCGCCCAGCGCCAGGCCCTCGCCCAGGCGCAGGAACTCAAATTTTCCATCCCAGAGCTTCAGACCGATGGACAGAAATTTTTCCTTTAACCAAAGGGCCGAAAGCGTCATGCCGTGCAATAGATTCGTAAATTCTTCGGCTTCCATTCCCGCCGCGTTCATAGCAAATTCGTAGCTGATATAGCGATCCGCGGGTTCGAGCTTGGTGGAAAACTCCATGACGGGCCGAAATAGCGTCGATCCCTCTTTCGCATTGGCCGAAATGCCGATCTCCTCGGCATACTCGGGGTTTTTTGCCAGGCGCTCAAGAAGCGACGAACCCTTTGGCAGACCAAAGCGGAAAATGCACTCCAGCGGCGCAAGGTGGTTTTTCATGCCGGGCGAAAACATGGTGTAATTATACAAGCGCCGTCCTCGGATCACCGCTGTTTGAGGATGGATGATACGCACGCCGGCCACCTGCAGCACCTGACTCGGTTTGCTGAGCTTATCGAGCGCAACGCAGCGGCCCTCGTCGTTGACAACGCCTTGATAATGCGTGGCAAGACCGGAAATCCTCATGTTTTTCAGGGCCTGTGAGTCGGCCAGTTCACGGCGCATCGTTTTGCATTTGACCTTGTCGAGTACGCCGGTTTTATGAAAAGCCTTCCAAGTCGCGGGTCGCGCGATCTCGTCGAAAAGACAGGCAGTCATCATGGCCGCCGCGGCGCCTTTGTCGGCAATCTCATCGGGCATTTTCCCATAGTCGAAAACCGAGTAGGCATCGGTGTATTCAAACCACAGCACGCCGGGCCGCGAGCCGCTCGGCTTTTTCTTTTGCCGCAAATTCTTGACGCTGCCGGTATAAACGACGGGGACTTTTAATAGGCCTTTCACGGGCATGAGTTGCTCCAATTGAGGTGATTCAACAAGTGGAATCGGCTTTATAGCAAAAACGCGACCGGTGTGAAAGCGTCATGCTGACTTTAGAAGTTGGAAATTGGAAGCCGGCCTTGTCCAAACCCTGCAATACAACATGCAGTAAAGCGCTCCCATTGCACTTCTGCATATTGTATCGCACCAAGAAAAGCGTAGAGAAGGGTGTGAAAAATATATGGTGATTCATATTCGCACAGATTGTTTTTTTGACGGTTTCAACAATTCGCTAATATCGTCGCCTGAGTTGTCGGGGCAGGCCCCCGTGCCTACCCCGACATGTGGTATCAACATCAATCGGCCACACTCCATGTAGTTGCGAAGCTTCTTTTCGATCACAACAAGGGCACACACGGGGCCTCGCCCCGATAAAAAATAAAAACTTCTTACACTTTTCCCACGATCATGCTATAAACAGGGCTTGACAAAATAAAAGTCTGCGGCCAGTGTCCGGTCGATTTTAAAGTAGGGCTTCAAATTGAGGGGGTTAATATGAGGGTTCTTCAATTCAGACGGGTGTTTCTTGTCTCGCTTGGCATCCTTTGGGTCGTGCTGTGGGTCGCAATGGCCAAGGGATAATTTTTGAATTGAAATTGAGCAATTGGTCACTTCAACTTGTAAAAATATTTTAATTTTCGCTCATCAATAATAAACAACACGGGCGGCTATGCTTCGCGGGTTCTCGTTTCCCGACGCTCCTTTGAAAGTCCGACGCTCTGTCGCCTAAAATTCCAGGCGCCATTTTCTAATCCAATAAATATTAGAAATTCGCATGGCAAAGGACCTCTGTAATTCGGAGTTGTTTTACCCCCAGACCCTAAGCCCTGCCAGAATAAATTTGTCATTTTCAAAAGCGTCTAAAATCCCAGCGTCAGCACAATATTCAAATCCGCTGTCGGCGGGATCGGGTTCCCGTTGTCATACTCCTCATAAAAACGCATATGGCCAAAACTGCCGACGCTGACGGAGCGGCGCAATTTATAGTACGCTCCGGCAAAGTAATCATAACGGCGGTCGGCGTTGGCATACAAGGTGCGGTCGCGGATTCGTGAGCTGAAAACGCTTTCGGTCCCGTGCTTTTCACTCAAGTCAGGATCGCGAAAGTCGCCGCGAATAAATAGTCCCAGATCCCATCGCGGTTTCGCCGTGACGTAAACGGAGTATATTCCCTCCTGCCTGGGGTCCTTGTCCGTACTTTCATAATGGAGATTATATCCCGCCTCTGCGGCCAGTCGGACATAGGAAACGGGAATGGATAATAGCGCGGCGAAGGCCCGGCGACGGTCGATGGCGTCGCCCGGCGGATCGTCGCGTTTTTCGTCGATCGCGCACCCGGAGAGACCGACTCTTTTGAAAATCCAAAAAGGCAGTGGCTTTATCGAGACAACGGCGTGCCCGGCCTTATAACGATTCCGTTCGGGTCGTCTGGATTTCTCGCCGTTGACCACGGCCAGCGCGTAGCTCCCCAGGGCCAGTGGCAAATCACCGAAAACCGAAACACCCAAATCGTAGGTGCTTGTCAATCCGTAGCGACGAGATGGCGAAGAGGCGGCGAAGCCATAACCCCAAACCCTATTGGTCAGCCTCGACCACGGCAGCGGTATAAGCCCCCCCTGAACCCGTAGCCACGGCCCCGCGTACCAGGTGACATACGCTGCGCTCAAAGAGGTCACAATTTCTCCGGCGTTTGGATCGTCGTTGGCGCCGTCCTGGTCAAGGTCATATTCCGAGCGGGGAGCCGCGCCGAAGGAGATGCGGATATCGGTGCGCCTGGCAACATCGGCCCGGAGGGACATGGACGCGCCGCGCAAAAAGCCGCTTACGGTGTTGCCATTGTCGAAGCGGGTATCGCGCTCGTCGGTTACGGTGGGCAAAGTCCAGGAAAAGCCGATAGAGGCCGCCGCATTAATCCGCGGGCTTCCCCACAACTCGTCTTCATCCTCATTGTTTTCCTCCTGCGCGAAGGCGCATGGGCAAAGCGCTGCGAGAACCCATGAACACAGCGCCAGGACGAGCCAAAGATGTTTAAAACTCTGAGAACCAAAGGGTCTGGCGTTTAGGACGGATGAAGTATGAGGTATGAAGTATAAAGTATGAAGTACGGATGAAGAGTTGTCGACATCGTGCTTTCGCTTATTCATTGCTTCGCATTCCGCATTCGAAATTCGGCATTCCGCAGTGTTAACCCTTCAATCCGACAGACCGGCCAAAATCCCACACGGCGGCGGGATTCAACGAATGAAGATGGTTGTACTCAACGTAGCAACTTGCGGCACAGGATTCGCATCCCTTTCGCGATGTTGCCTTGAAGGCCTCGGAAAATCCGCTCGTGAGCACGTTGCGCGCGGGGATCTGGCCGACCAGCAGGGAACAGGGGAAAAGGTCGCCGTTCGTGTCGATATTGCAAAACAGATCGCCGGCGAAACACGGCAGCCAGCCGACGCGCTCGTAGCTGGCGGGACGTGAAAAATCCGGCCAACCGCGAATGTATTTGAGGTAATGAATGGTGTTGGCAATGGGCGCGCCGCGCAGTTTGGCCTGGATGAGATACTTAATCGTCTGCCTTAGATCGTGATCGTCGGGCGCGAGGTCGGTTGTGTCGGTTCCCAGAATTGCATTGTGGTGCAAAATCTGGAATGTCGCCATGAAGCCGTGCTCACGCGCCAGGTCGAGGATATAATCCACGTCGTGAATCGTTCGCCGGGTCAATACGGAAATCGTCCACACACGCTTGTTACGCAAAGACAACGCACGAATGGCTTCCAAAGCTGCGTCGTGCGCTCCGGCATGGCGGTTTCCATCATGATTTTCCTTGCGGCCATCAAGCGAAACCACCACGTGATCCGCAGATTCCAGTTCTGTTAGTTTTTGCGATACTAATTCGCCGTTTGTGTCCACGCTGACATAAAATCCCTTGTCTTTTGCGGCGACTAGAATATCTCCAATATCCCTTCGCACGAGCGGCTCGCCGCCCCACAGGCCCAGGCGCGCGGTTCCAGCGCGGCGCATCTGCCCAAATAAGGCGATCAACTGATCAAGGCTCATTTCGGGACTTTTACGCAGGGGGATCCGGCAGTATTTGCATAGGCATGTGCAGCGGTCGGTGAGACTGAGCATGACGTTCAGTGGCCGCCGCACGCCAAATGCGCGGTGCAACGCGGTTCCGTAGCCCATGCGCCATATATTTTGAAATCCAATGCTCACCGCTGTTCACCTCATTGTTATCAGCACAAATCCTCGATCATCTTTCTGATCTCGTCGGCTGTCACGGCGTCCGAAACCCAACGCAGCTTGGGATATTGCTTTTTAAGATTTACAAATCGCTGAGGCTCGCGTGAAAAATCATAAGCGAGAATAACCGGAATATTTGCGAACCCGGCTTTTTTCAGCTCATGCAGAATGAACAAACCTTGATTGATCTGCAAGTGCTTCCATGCGGCCTGTTCGTCGCCGCCCCGCTCGAAAGCCGCCTTGGAATGGTCGCCCATCAGATCGCTTAAGGCAATGCGGTCAAAACGCATGTCCAGATAAATCAAGTCCACATTGCCCTGCCGAAGGCGCCGGGCGGCATCCGCGCCGTTTTTGGCTTGGATATATTGCGGCCCCTCAACGAAACGACTCAGGTTGTTCAGATATTCGTCGCCGTCTTCTATGATCAAAATCGTCGGGTTCCCTGGCGTCATAAGTCCTCCGGATTCGCTACGGCCATCGGCGCCCTGGGAAGTTTTACGACAATCGCTTTGGACCACGAGTCATCGCCGCCAAGAATTTCGATGGTCCCGTCATAACGCGAAACCAGCGCCGCCGTCAGTCCCAGGCCCTGATCGATGGAGCGGTCACGAAGCATTTCCACGCTCAACTTCTGGTCCGAACGATCCTTGACGATAAGAGCGATGCGCTCGACCCCCGTGATCTCGTCCACATCGTCGGCCACCACAAAGCCAATATCGATCTTGCCCCGGTTGTCTTCCCATGAAGCCGCCGCGGCGTTGCGCACCAGATTGGACATGACATCTTCAAAAGCCTGCCGGGGCATCAGAATGCTGCGCGGCTCACGAGCCGATATCGTTATTTGCGCCGGATTGAAAACAGCGTCCTTAAACGCCGGTTCGCGCTGAATTCTTCTGTGAATCGAAATGAGGATTTTCTTATCCACATCCAGCACACGCAGTTGATCCAACAGTCCTCGAACGGCTTCGTAACCCTGCGTGTTCAATAAGCGCGTCGCATCCCCAATGGCGTCCAAAAGCTTTTCGCGCCGCGCCGCCGACAAAGAGTCGATTCGGTCGAAGTCTCTGATCCATTTTTCCAAAATGCCAAATCCCTTGAAGATGGCCGAAAGTCCCTCGTCGCGTCGCGTGAGGTTCAGGCGTTCCGAGTAGGCCCTTCCAATTCGGCGCAGGCGGTCGGCATAATCGCGGAGCCTGTCGATCACCGCTTCTTTCCCGTCGCCGCCAAAGAGACCGATGGCAATGTGACTCGCCTTGCCCTGCGCGCCGGGGCCCTGATCGATTGCCTCGGCCAGTCCCGTCAGAGCCATAGTGTTGTGCTTGAGCACCTCGTGCCGAATGGCCGACAAAATGCGCTGCACATCCGAGCCGGATTCTGGATGTCGGGATATCAGGGTTTTGAGATCAATGCCGCCGTACAATCGCCAATAAAGGGCCAATGCCCCCAGCGCCGCCAGCGCCGCCAAAGCAACGATCTGGAGGTACAGGGTGCGCAGCCGCCGATCAATTCGGCTTTTCAGCTCGTGCGCGGCGTGGATGAGCCGCGTTTCATGACCCTGCCCGAGGTAGGAATCCAGGCGCCCGCGCGCCCGGAACAAAGAAAACAACCGGCTCCAATCACTGAGCCAAAGAAGTTTTCGCGACCCCCGAACGGAAGCGTCCAGCCGGGCCAGATGATACAGGGCGTTTTCATCCCCAAGCTGCTCTGCAAATAAAAGGCGCTGCCGTGAGCTTTTATAATTCCCAAAATCCATGAGAATGCACCCGAGATGTGTGTAAATATCATCTTGCGCCGGGTCAATTTGCAGCGAGGTTTCCAGAGCCGTAACAGCTTCGGTCAAACGCCCCGCGCTTTGAAGAATCCGTGCTTTGAAGTTGAGGACTTCCGTGTTCCGGTCGCCTTCCGGCACTTTTTCAAGTTGCGCCATCGCTGAATCAAGCTCGCCGCGCATTAAAAGGGCGCGTACGCGACCAAGGGCGTCCATAAGAACATGGTCGGTCTCAACCGGATAATTCGCCGGGTCATTCGTTTCGCCGCTTGGTTCGGGCAGCAAGGCTTCCAGGGATTCTTTCATCGCCAGAATCCGGGAGCGATCTTCGTCTTCGGGCGTTTCGGCCAGATATTTTTCGATATGCCAGATCGCCTGCTGAAAGTTTCCCACAGCTTTGTAGGCGGCGACGAGTTTGATGCGCAGGGCGCTCCAATCCGATTTTAGCTGCAAAGCCTTTTCAAAAAAGAGGATTACTTCCGTTGGCCGAGCCCCCAGCGAACCGTCCCGGTACAACTCGGCGAGCCGGGCATGAAATTCCGCGTTGCCGTTGTCATGAGCCAGGGCGCGAAGATAGGCCAGCTCGGCGCCCTCGGCCTTATCCGTTTTGCGCAAAAGATCGCCCAGATCGGCCCAGGCCTCTGCAAAGTGCGGCGACGCGGCGACGGCCTCGCGCAAAAGCTTTTCGGCCTCGGCATATTGACCCTGGTGGAAAAGAATCCGACCGTGGGCGGCCATTCGCCTCGCCTTGGCGGAAATCTCTTTGGCGGGCTTAACCCAACCGAAGCGTCTGGCCTGGCGATCCACGTCAATCTCCCAAATTCGCCGGGCCGCTTCAGCGCCGTACTGCCCATCCTCGTCCACGCGGCGATACCAGTTCAGGGCATCGTCGTATCGGGCGAAATCCCGATAGAAATCGCCGATCTCGATACTCAGAAGGTCGCCGGCGACTTCGGTTTCCAAATACTCCGTGTAAAAACGCTCGCCCTGTTCAAATACTCCTGACTTAACGGCGACGCGGGCCTGCCGGAGAATGATCTCAGGAACATTGCCCCGAATTTCACGCGCCCTGGTCAGCAGTTTGGAGGCTTCCTCAAGACGCTGCGGCGTATCGGACTGCATGGCGAGTAGATCAACAAGGTTGAGATAGGCCACAAATCTTTCAGAATCGAGCTTGAGCGTCCGGCGATAATACCCTTCCGCCGCGTCGTAGTTGCCCAGAAGCTGATACAAAAAGGCCAGGTTGTTGCAAATCTCCGCGCTAGCGGGATCGAGCTTATAAGCCGTTTGAAAAAGCGCCAGGGCGCCGGGATAGTCCTTTTTTTGATACAGTTTCAGGGCTTCGTCGTTGCGCCGCCGAGCCAAACGCTCCAGAGCGTCATCGACCAGTTCCGACGGCTTTTCATCAGCCGCCCGCACCAGCGAAACGCAAAGCAGAGCCATCGTCACCGTCATGACAAGCGCTGCTGTCTTAAGTCGATCCAGCCTAAACATTTTTCCCCAGTTCGCGTATCTTCAAACCCAATTGATTAAAACGCAGTCTGACCGCCCTGGCTTTGTCGGCGTCTCCCATAAGCATATCGGCCATCTGCGCGAAGTCGCCGCTTGTCTGCCGATACAAGGTCAGGAAATACTGCCGCTCGACCGAACTGGAAACAGCGGAAAGGGAGTGCGCCGCCTGGATGCGCACCGGAATCATGTCCCCGGTGTTTTGTTGCCCATCGCCAGGGACGGACATCGATTTCGACCCGGCCAGCAGCTCGCCAACAAGCCCGGAATCGGCTTGCAGGCGCGGCGTGTGCAGCGGCAATCCGCTCCGCGCGGCGTCCACCGCTTCCACGAGCGTGAACGAGACAATATTGCGCATCACCATAGCCGCTTCGCGCATATTTCCCGGCCAATGATGGCGCATGAGCAATTTCCAGGCGGGCTCGGGCAAAACGATCTGGAGCGCATCGCCCGTTTTTTTGCCATTTCGACCGACGGCGAGTTCGAAAGGCGGGTTTTTCGGCATCCCAAGGGCGGCGGCCACCTCATCACGCAGTGCGGCGACCTCCCGATCATTAAACGATAGCGCGGCAAAGCGCCGCAGGAGGAAGGGAATATCGGCGGATCGGTCGCAAAGGGGCGGAATCACCACGCGGGTCGAGGGCGACAGGCGCATATAGAGGTCGGATCGAAAACGTCCATCGCGCACGGCCTGTGGAAGCGATGCGTTGGAAGCGGCGATCACTTTCACATCAACATGCATCTCGCGTTTGGAGCCTAAAGGACGGAAACGACCGTCCTGCAGCGCGAGCAGAAGCTGCCTTTGCACGACTTGGGGCGCGTTTTGAATCTCATCGATAAAAAGGGTGCCTTTGTGCGCGAGTTGAAAAACTCCCTCTCGATCCGCAACAGCACCGGTGTACGCGCCGCGCACGGCGCCGAAAAGGTGTGCGGCCACAAGATCACTCGGAACCGAAGACAGGTCCAGCGTGATGAAGGGTCCGGGACGTCCGCTGTTAGGGTGCAGGAATTTTTCGGCGAGATAGGATTTGCCGGTTCCTGTTTCGCCTTCGAGAATCACCGGCATCCGACCACGGGTCAGCACCATTAGGCGCCGCCTGACGGCGCGCATCGCCGGGTCTTCTCCCCACAAGATTCCCGATTCCTCCATATCCAGGTCCGCTTCTTTGAGCGCGCCGCTCATACGTATGCGAAGGGCGTCCACGTCGCCGCCATCAAGCAGGTAGGTCATGGACTGATCTATCAGTTCGTCGGCCGCATCCACGAGGGCCAGATCTTCAATGGATGTCATCAAAAGAACCGGAAGTCTGGGATAAAGCCGACGGATTTCGCGAAGGATGGCCACGCCCTGGAAGCGCCGCGTTCGCCGTTCGCTGAAACCCTCGCCCAGCGGCAAAAGGCGCTCGGGCGGCGCGTCGAAATGCATGTCTAAAAGGATGACATCGACCTTGGCGGCGTGTTTTTTGAGGTACTCAAGCGCCGAGGGCCCATCGGGAAGGCGCGGCGGCTGAGTCGGCCCCAGGGGCTTTATCAGCGTGAACTCGGGCATCTGCGACCTGACGATTTGGGCGTAGGCCAACTGATCGTCGATGACCAGGACGCGGGGTTTAGCGGGCACTTTTAGTTTCCTCGATCAGACCGCGTATGGCAAAAGGAACTTTCCTCAAATCGTTTTCGATCATGACCCGATCCAGCGGATAGCCCAGGTCGTTGATTGTACTTTCCCAGGCCAGGGCGCCCGCCACCGCCTCTTCGAGAAGCCTGAATACTATAACGTTTTCAAAACATCCGGCAGTCTCCGCGCAAAAGGCCGCCCAGATTTCCCGAGCCGTTTTCACGCCCTGGACCGTTTGCCGCGTCAACAGCAGTGCGTTGCCCAAAGCCGCGCGCAACTGGTGCTGCGCCGCGTCCGGCGGCAGGTAGTTGAGGGGCATCACGATGTATTTTCCCAGGTCGTGATCCAGGTCCAGCAGCAAATCCAGCAGCTTGTCAGCATCCATTTTTTTAAGGCCCTCCGAGGCGTTTAGGATATTTCCCGTATGCTATCATACGTAGAGAGCCCTTGTCATTTGTAGAATTTGAGGCGATGAAAATTTGGCATTCTTGTTTCGGGCCCCTTGTCATGCTATGAACCCGAGCTATGAAGTGCTTAAAAACAAAACAGAATTTCCTTTTCGTCATCGCGCTGGCGTTCATTTTCGCTACGGGTTGTCAGTACATCAAAACCTCCGGCGGCGTGACCCCGGACATAAAGGTCGAGCCGTCCAAATCCCTCGTCAAGGATGAAGGCTTTCTCCAAAAGGAAGAGGCCGTCGGCATCGTCGAATCCATCCTGAAAAGCGCCGAGAATCTGGCGGGCGCTGAAAATCTGCCCGAGGCGCAGCGAGAATATCAGACCGCCGTCGAGATCTTGCTCACGCGCGTGGATCGCACAAAGAAAAGCGAGTGGGACACAAAACTGGAGCAGCTTTTCTTGCGTGCGTGCCTGCAAAGCCTTCGCGTGGCGCGACTGCGCGGCGTGATGCTCACTGCGCCCGAAGACGAGACGACGTTGGGCATCCAGTACAATCCCAGAGTGGAATACTGGATGAAATATTACCTGACCAACGGGCGCATGACGATGCAAAAGGCCCTGATCCGCTCCGGCGCCTACATGGACATGATCGAAAGAGTTTTGGCGGAAAAAGGCCAGCCCGACGATCTCAAATACCTGCCCATCATTGAATCCGCATTTTATCCCTACGCTCTTTCCCCCGCCTCCGCCGTGGGAATCTGGCAGTTCATTCCCGGCACCGCGCGCCGCTTCGGCATGCGTATCGATAGCTGGGTTGACGAGCGTCGCGATCCCGAAATCGCCACCCATGCCGCCGCGCAATACCTTGGCGGAAATTATGCCATGCTCGGTGATTGGAGCCTGGCCCTGGCCGGCTATAACTGCGGCGAAGACCGCGTGGCCCGCAACGTGCGGGCCAAGGGCGTCAATGATTTCTGGCAGCTTGACCTTCCGCAGGAAACCATGAACTACGTGCCGAAGTTCTACGCGGCCATGCTCATCGCCAAGCAGCCGGAGCTATACGGCTTTTTCGTAGAGCCGAATCCTGCGATGAGACCGGTCAAAATCCCGCTCGACGGCGTCGCGAGTCTCAAAACTCTCGCGGGGCTTGCCGGCATGGATTACGACGAGCTTAAGGCATTCAATCCGGCGCTTTTGGGAGATTATACGCCGCCGAAAGACGCCGTTTATACGATCAATGTTCCCGAGAGCCGCGCCGAAGTTTTTCAGAAGATGCTCGAAGAATTTCCGCGAGAGGATGTGTATCTCACAAAAACGGAAATCAGAAAGCTCACCGCGCCGAAGAAAAAATACAGCTACATCAGATACAAGGTGAAAAAGGGCGACAGCCTGTGGAACATCGCACGCAAGTACAAAACGACCGTAAGGTGCCTGAAAAGGCTCAACCCGAAAATCCGCAGAAACATCATACGCCCCGGCTGGAAAATCAAGGTCAAACGCGGCTGCAAGCGCTGAGCGGAAAGCGGAGATAAGCCTGCATGACGGACCTGCTGGTCGCGGTCGGCAAAGCCGTCCCTGCGTCCATTTGGCAATCTTCGTCGGATGGATCAATTTTTGAAAAATTTTCAACCTTTTTTTCAAAACGCAAATATTCTTGTCGCTCATGGATTAACAACAAAATCGCTTGTTGTTAGCCAAAGGCCCTTTCACTAACCACAAAGTGTTTTGTTGTTAATAGATTGTCGTCTAAATCACTTTCGAACCTTCGGTGATATTGATTAATTCGGGAAAAGCAAAAATTGCAGGACGCCGACCGCTTGACGGTTGAATCTCCTTTAAAATATGAAAATCTCTAAGTTTTCTCAGCATGTTCCTGGCGGTGGAATTAGGAATATCTGCGACATCCACAAAGTCTGTTGCGTTGAAGAAAGGGCGATTGAATATAAAGTCAACCGCGTGGATCGCGTACTGCGACCTTGTGGCATCCGAAATTTTGAGTTTCATTGTTTCGTACAAGCTCAGGATATCTTTAGCTTTTGTCTGGTTATTCCCGGCTTGTTCAACAATCGCCTTAAGAAAGAAGACACACCACTGCGTCCAGTCTTTATCACGAGAGACGGCTAAGAGGCGCTCGTAATACTCGTCCCTGTTTTTCTCAAAATATTCAGAGATATAGAATGTGGGGCTTTGAATGATTTTTTTATAAAACATGAACAAAGGCACGCACATGCGTCCCAAACGTCCGTTTCCGTCGAGAAAGGGGTGCAGAGCCTCAAATTCCGCATGGAGAATGCCGAGTTGAACCAGGGCATCGGGTTGATTCGAATAAATGTATTTTTCCCACTGGCTCATCCCCTCAGGAATTTTGTCCGCAGAAATGGGTATGTACCTCGCGTCTTCGACAGTGCAACCCGCGGGGCCGATCCAATTTGGAGTTAAACGAAATCTTCCAGGAGATTTTCCATGGCCACGCACACCGGAGAGTAAAACACGGTGGGCGGCCTTCAAGATACGGTTGCAAAAAGGCAACTCCGTCAACATATTTTCCGCTTCCCGCATCGCCGCTCGGTAATTAATGATCTCATGGATGTCGGCTTCCTTTGCCGAGGAAACTTCTTTCTTGCCGGGTCCGGCCTCGTATTCCAACACCTCACCCATGGTGGCTTGCGTACCCTCAATACGCGAAGACAAAACGGCTTCCTTGGTCGTCAGGGGGCTTAACAATAATGAAGCATTAGGGATCGCGGTCAGAAGAGCGTCATATCGAGCAATGGCTGCGTTTGCCGGACCAATCCAAGGCACAAGCTGGGGCCAATCAATTTTTTTCGGAGGGAAATCTCCGTCGTGATATTTTACCGGCGGCACCATGAAATAACCTCCTGCTTCGCTTTTTCAAATGAAGCCATGCTTTTTACCTTTTGTCGTTCACTTATTATCAGTAAAATGTTTTGTTGCCAACAGAAAGCGCTTTCACTAGCAACAAAATGCTTTGCTGTTAATAGACTGGCATCAAATTCTCGACAACACGGTCCAAGATTTCGCCTTTTTCACCCATAAAACCAGCCTTGACCGTGAGAGCACGCAGCAGCTATTACATTTCATTATGCCGACCACGACAAAAAACCGGTTTGCGGCGGTTTACGTGACCAGTCAGTCATTTTTCGTGACCTCTTGCATTGCGAAGGGATTGGCTTTTGCGTCGCTCGAAGCGGTCGTGTCGCTCGAAGCGATCGTGTCGCCCGCTTCGCGGGCTTCGGATAAAAATAGAGAATCATTCTAAACCCCGAGCTCACGCTCGGGGCTAATATTGTATCGCCCCTGACGGGGCTGCGCATGGATTAATAAGGTGAACATGGACACAGGGTTTCACCCTGGGCTGCAATCTGTCGCCCCTTCGGAGCTTTCGCCGGGCGCATCACATTGTCCGTCTTGGGCCGACCGCTGTTCGCTGCTTTTCACGTTGGCGAAGCCAAGGCCGCTTTCCGGATCCCAAAACAAGCGCCCAAGAAGGCGCGTTTTTGAAAGCGCCGCCTCGTCACGATCCTCGCAAGGGAGCACAAGCGTCATTCCGCATTTACCCTTTACTCCTTTGCCATCAGCATTCCCTTTGCTTTGAGTCGCATCTCGGCAGAGAGGTCCTGAAAATAACGCCAGATAATGACGCCTTCCCCATCGCGTGCGTCGCCCTACTTGTTTGCAGGCAAAAAATCCTATAAAAATATCGATTGAAGAGAATAAAACACGTCAAGCCTAAACGCCACTTCGGGAGGGCCGTTATGAAGACTCGGATCACGGAACTTTTCGGCATCAAATACCCCATCCAATGCGGTGGAATGCTGTGGATCGCCAGGCCGGAACTGGCGGCGGCCATCAGCAATGCCGGCGCCATGGGGAACCTCACGAGCGGCAACTACAACAGCGCCGACGAGTTCAGGCAGGCCCTGGATCAAACTTTCGAGCTGACAAGCAATCCCTTCATCGTCAACATCACCACCATGCCGTCCATCCGCCTGCCGGTGGAGTTGCTTATGGATTTCTTCCGGATCTGCTGCGAAAGGAAGGTTGCGGCCATCGAAATCGCTGGAGCGCCGGTGAACACATTCCTGGGACCCGAGTTCCTCCCCATGGCCAAAGAAGCCGGCGTCAAGGTTCTACAGAAGGTCGGTACGGTTAAGCACGCCGCGCACGCGCAGAAAGTTGGCTACGACGCGGTGACCATCGCCGGTTTTGAGGTCGGCGGTTTTCCCCACAAAGACAACGTCTCGACATTAGTGCTCACGCCCAAGGTCGCAGCGGCCATCGATATTCCATTTCTGGCGGCGGGCGGCATGACGGACGGCAGGAGCTTGGCCGCGGCGCTGGCGCTGGGCGCGGACGGTATGATGATGGGCACGCGATTTTTGGCCACGAAGGATTCAGGGGTGCATGAAAATATCTGTAAGATGCTCCTGGATGCAAAAGAGATGGATACATCCCTGAATTTGAAAAAATTACTGGGTCAATTCGGCCTGCAGGTGCGCGCGCTCAGAAACGATATCATAAGAAAGGTTGAGGAAATCGAAGCAGGAGACGGTGATTTTTCCGATCTCTTCCCGCTGATTAGCGGCGAGCGGGCGAAAAATGTATGGCAAAATGGACACGTTCAGGAGGCCATGCTCACCGTCGGGCAATCCATCGGACTCATCGACGACATCCCGACCGTCTCCGAACTTATCGAGCGAATCGTGAAACAAACGCGCGAGACCCTTAAGGCGAGCCTGGACAAGGTCAGCGAATAAACGAGGTGCATCATGGCGAAAAAAGGCGTTGAACGCATTGGCGTTTCTCTCCCTCCGGATTTGTTGGGACGTTTTGACGAGTACATTAATGCAAAGGGCTACAAAACCAGATCAAAGGCTATCGCCGACCTTATCCGCGAAGCCCTCACGCAAGAGGAATGGGAGAACGCGAACGAAGAGGTCATGGGCGTTTTGTCGTTAATGTACGATCATCACACCCGAGATCTGACCGGCAAACTCAACGAAATACAGCACAAGCACATCCATAACGTCATCAGTTCCACGCACGTGCACATGGACGAACACAAATGCCTGGAGATTCTCATTCTGCGGGGACCGGCCAACCTCGTACGCAAGCTGGGGGAAAACCTCATCAGCACGCGGGGCGTGCTCCATGGAAAAATCATTTCCACCACAACGGGGAAGAAGCTCTGAGGTGCGGCGGCGTTCTTAATGAAAAACGAGCCTGAAAGAATCGAACGCCTCAAGAGACTCAGCGGCGGAAAATAGTTGCACGCATCAATGTAGCATAGTAATAAATATCGAACATACGCACTGTCGGAACGCCATAATCAGATAGGCGCATTTTGCAAAGCACTGTGGTTTTAACTCCCATGAGGGATCAAATATTAACTGGAAAGGAAGGCACATCATGATTCAGTTTATATGCGTCAGCGACATTCATTTTGGAAAACACATGGGCTCACACGGATGCCGCGATGACGAGCGCGCGCAAAAAATCAGCAGGATACGTGATCGATACTTTGATGATAATAATGATGCCTATCTTATTGCTGCGGGCGACATCGCCGACGATGGAAAAGTCAGTCAATTCAGAAACGGGCTCACCGCGTTGACGCCCTTTGCACGCAAAGTCCTGCTCACGCCGGGTAATCACGATTATGGAAAAACCGGCCTGGCCTACAACTCCAAATCGGCCAAAAACTTTGACGCGATTCTCACCGCCAGTCTTCATGCCAAAAGAAATAGTTCGTTTTTTGCCAAGACCGAACCGGTGCTGAAAATCATCACCGACAGCGCGGGAAACGAAAAGGTGCTGACTATTGGATTAAATTCGAATTTGAAAACCAACACCTACAAGGACCTGGCTTGCGGGGAAATCGGGAACAGCCAGTTAACCGCGCTCAAAAAAATCCTGGCGAAAAAGGCATACCGCGACTTGCCGAAACTGCTTTATCTGCATCATCACCCATTTTTGCGCTACGATCTTGAAGATATCGGATTAAAGCTCTATGACTCGGAACTGCTGATGGCCGTTGTCAGCGGCAAGGTGGACGCCCTTATCTTTGGTCACAAACATCTTCGTCAGCGTTTTCAAAGCGTTGAAGAAATTTCCGATATTCCGGTCATCGTCGCGACGGGTTATTTCCCTTCGGAAAATTCAACCTGGTCCCTCACGGTGCAAGGAGGGAAAATCACTGCGGAATTGCTCCCTGTGTGATCAGAATTTATGAAGCTTGGGAAAGTGACGCAGCTGACAATTAAGAAGCAAAGCTCCCCTTTGGGGGATATTTGCGGTTTACAGCCCTATTCCATTTGTCGTACAATTAATCGATTTTGGGATGTAGTCCTGTTCACCCGGGGATCCATAAGGAGGTTAACGTATGCGTAATTTGACAGTTGTTCTGGTCCTGGTTCTGATGGCCGCTTTCGCGTTTTCGGTCGTGGGCTTCACGCAAGTCAAGGAAAACAAGATTATCAAAGCGGCTTCAATTGTTTATGAGCCTGATGGATTGATGGGAAACTTCGCTATGGGCGGTATTGGACAAATGAAAGCTCTTCGCTTCGCTCCCGTCCAGCGTTTCAAAATGAATGGTCCTAAAAAGATCAATCGTCTCAAGGACAAAGCGTCTTAGAGAAAAGTTTATTTCAGGATTGACGTCAAACCCCGGATGCCCAGGCCTCCGGGGTTTGTTTTTTTGAATATAAAACAATCCCAAAGAATGAACACAGGCCAGGGCTCCTGTGCTACACGGTTTTCGCTTTGCAATAACTTTATCATGAACAAGAATGACTGGTATGAAACCCAATAAACTCTACGAAATGCAAAGCGTGATTTGGTGAACATGGCAGATTGATATGAAGTTATGAAATAATTCACGAAAAGCAAAACGCCTGTGGCACAGCCGCCCTCGGCTGTGTTGCCGATCCTTCATCCTTTTTCTATCTGATATCCCATGCGCGCCAGGAAATCGTCGAGAAGTTTTACGGCTTTTTGGCATTCCTCGTCCTGAACCGGCTTTTCCCCACTTTGCCGATCCAAAATCAGTTTTTTTCTGTGACGAATCTCCGAGGCCAGGATTTCGCGCAGCACCATGACTTTTTCATTTCCGAAATCCTTTGCGGCAGCTCTATGATAATAATTGATGGCCGCGTCCAGATCATCGGCGCTCACGGCCGAAAGCGCTCGCTTGACGTAAAAACCGGCCGGGTAGATGTTGAAGCGTCCGGTCATTTTGATGAGCAATTTGAAAGCGATTCCCAAAAGCGGACTTATCATAATCGCGTCGCCATGTGTATTCCAATCTCAGATGAAAGGCGTTGAATCCAAAGCGCCCAGGCTGTAATGATAGAACAATGTGGATGATTTGAGGAGATGCGAAACTTGAAACGCCAGAACGCCAGGAAACCGGATATTGTCGTCAGCGCCTTTTTCCTGGGCTTTCTTATCGTCATCCTATATTCGAGGACAATCTTCGGCGCTTTCATTTATGACGACAATTACTATATTCGGGATAATCCGGCGATTCGATCACTGACAAACATCCCCGCCTTTTTCACCAGGCCGGAAACCGCCATCGCCCACACCGGTCAAAGCCGCCTGATCTACAGACCGCTGACCACAACATTTTTCGCTTTTGAATATTACGCTTTTGGCGGCGCGCACCCCGCGTCATTTCATTTTGTTTCCATCATCCTGTTTCTGTTGCTCGTCGGGCTTTTGATGGGACTGACGCAAATGCTCTACGACGACAGCGCCCCGGTCATTGCCGCCGGCGCCTTCGTGGCAGTGCATCCTTTGTGCACCGAAACGGTGGGCTGGATCAGCGCCCAGCCGACCTTGCTTTGCGCCCTGTGCATGCTCGCATCGTTGGGGGCCTTTCTTTTTGCTTCCAAAGGCGCATTGAAATGGCGCAATCCCGCTTTTGCGGCCTGCCTGGTTTTCGCCGTCGCCGCCATGCTTTTTAAGGAAGTAGGCATCATGACGCCTCTGGTTCTTTTGGCGGCGCATTTTTCTTTCGTGGACGAAGAGCAAAGTGGGCGACGCCTGCGGATTATCGGATTGACGGCGGCGGCTTCGATTTTCTACCTCGTCATTCGGCTATTTCTGCTCGGCGGCCTCGGCGGATCGAGTCTTTATTCCAATGGAATCCTCGGCCATGTCGCGGCGGCGGTCTCGGTTGTTCCCCGTTATCTCAAGCGATTCTTTTTCCCAATGGACCTGCGCGTGTTTTACAGCCTGCCCAGCTCGGGCATCCTGGAAATTCTGATCGGCTTGAGCTTTTTGATCGGAGCGCCGACTGCGGCCTGGCGGCTGCGGAAAAAACGACCAGTCGCGGCCTTCGGCCTTGCCCTTGCCTTTCTCACCTATTTGCCCGCCTCCAACCTCATCCCCACCGGCATGCCGACGGCGGAGCGCTATTTCTTTCTTCCCCTCATCGGCCTCGCGATCGCCGCTGCCGATCTACTGTCGCCGGTCATGCGGGGGCCAAAAGCCGGCTTCGCCGTACCGGTGATGGTTTTCATTGGATGCTGCTTTGCCATCCTGACATTTGAGCGCGGGCGAATTTGGGGGTCGGAGGTCAATTTCTGGGAGCGGGCCATCGCCGAACAACCCGGACTGGATATGGGTTATTACAACCTCGCCCTGGTGCACGCCGACAAGGAAGAAATGGACGAGGCGGAAAAAAATTACAGAAAAGTTCTTTCCATGAATCCCGACCACGCCCGCGCAGCCAACAACCTCGGCATCGTGCTGGCTCGGCAGGAACGCTATGACGAGGCGACGCCCTATCTTCAAAAGGCCGTTGAGGCCAATCCTTATAATTGGCGAGCGGCGGAGAATCTGGTCCGCGTGCAATTGAAACAGGATCGGCCCGAGGCGGTCGTAAGCCTGATGCAGCGGCTGCTGAATGAAGCCAGAACGCCGGCGCTGGAAAAGATGGCGACGGCTTTGCTCGAATCAGACGCTCTGGGAGAGGAATTGCGCCGCCGACTGGCCGCGGAGTTATGAGGTATGAGGTATGAAGTTAGGAAAAATTCGGAATTTCGAATGCGGAATACGGAATGCGAAGCGATGAGTGAGCAAAAGCACGATGTTGACAACTCTTCATCCGTACTTCCTACTTCATTCGCCCCAGACCCCAGACCCCAAACCCTAAACCCTGGACCCAAAACCCTACATAAACAAAGGCTCAAATGGAGACCCAAAAATATTCTGTGCAAAATGCGCAGAATTTCGCGGGTAGCATGGACAAGACATTGTGAGCGTCAGCGAACAGTGCTTGTCCGTGTCTCATTCTATCTTCTATTTTCTACCTTCTGACTTCTGACTTCTAACTCCTAAATTCTTCCTAATGAAAGATGCCCTCTTTCGTGGAGCCGTCGTCGAGCACGGCGGTGTTTTCCCATTTGGCGTCCACGTCGGCGATAATTTTTTCCAACTCCGGCATCAATTTTTTGGGCAGCACTTCCTGCGTGCCGACTTTGAGCTTTCGGGGATTGATGGGTTTGCCTTTGAGGCGCAGTTCATAATGTAGATGCGGACCCGTCGAGTAACCGGTGCTGCCGACGCGCCCGATCATCTGCCGCTGCCGCACTTTTTGACCCCGTTTGACACTGATTCTGGAAAGATGACCGTAGCGCGTTGAAATACCGCCCCGATGTTTGATCGTAACAAGCTTGCCGTATCCTTTGGCTCGTCCGGCGCGAGAGACCACGCCATCGGCGACCGCCCAGACGGGCGTTCCTGTAGGCGCTCCGTAATCCACGCCCTTATGGAACTGCCTCCTCTTGCTGATGGGATGTATGCGCCAGCCGAAACGGCTTGTGAGTCGCATGGAGTTCAACGGCGCGCGCAGCAGGAATTTTTTCAGCTTGATGCCTTTTTCATTGTAATAGGCCTCGATTTCCGGATCCTCGTGCGCAAACCAATAGGCCCGAACTGTCCCCGAAGCTTCCCCGACGTATTCAGCCGCGTGAATATGGCCATAATCGACAACGGCGTCCTTGTAGGTGATGCGGTCAAGAAGAATGCGGTAAGTGTCGCCTTTGCGTGGTTCGAGGGCGAAGTCAATGTCGTACTCGAAAACCTTGGCTACGTTGCCGGCGAGTTTAATCAGTTCTCCGCGTGAAACAATGGACTCGTAAAAGGAGTTTTCTATCGATCCTCGCAACACAACCGTGGCGAGCTGGGTCTCCAGTTTTACTATTTGCGCTTTGAGTTCGCCCTCCGGCGACAATTCAACATTCTGGCGAGTCAGGGGATTCACTTGATAGCTGAAGCGATGAACGGCTCCTTCGTCATCAATTCCGGCGGCAAAGCGATCGCCAATACGGCAGCGCCGGAAGTTGAAATTTCCATCCTCTTTGAGTACGGCGACGATGACCTTCGTCGTTTCCTCCGAAAGTCCGGCGGATTTCAATGATCCAGCAAAGGAAATTCCTTTTTCGATTTTTCCCCTGATCAAATGCGTCTTTTTTTCCCCGACCGTGGCTTGGACATCAACACTTTCCGGGCTTAACGCTGCATGAAAATGCCAGGCGGCGACTTCCGACGCAATGAGGATGGCGCCGCAAACTAAAAGCGCGATGAGGCGGGTTTTATTTTTATTGAGGGCCTTTGATCGTTCCAAATTGAGGTCTTCCCATTTCGTTATCCAGGGCGCCTGCGTCTCCTCCCATACCTTGCCGGGTTCCCATGAAAACTGTGCACGCCTTGCGCCGCTTGCGCCGGAACCATACACTAAAGTAGTTCCTGATGAGAATCCCTGCGTGATGTGCGAGCGAAAATGAATGAAACGCGAATAATCAAGGGCGAGCTTTCGTGGCTTTCGCTGGCGGCCTCGGTCCTGCTGTGCGTCATCGGGCTGCTGTATTTGGCCCGGCCTTTTCTAGCTTTGTCCACAAGCAGTTCCCTGGAGCAATACCCGCAGGGCTACGATCTTTGGACCTACCACATGGCTTCGCGAGCCTTTTACGAGCACGGCGCCGATCCTTACGACAACGCGGAACTAAAAGAGCTTGTGGCCGGCGGCGCTCTGCGTAGTGATCATCCAAATCCGAATTACGACGCCGCCGCGCTGGCTGTCATCGGCGACGGCGAGATGAACGGCTATTTGGGATCGCCTTTGACCATGCTGGTCTTTCGCGCCTTTCGGCCCATCGGTTTTTATAACCTGCTGCGGATGTGGCCCTTTGCGAGTCTGCTGCTGATCATTGGGCCGCTAATGCTTCTGGCCAGGCGATTTCTTATCCGCCCCGGCGACGACCGGACGCGAAAAATCGCTATATATTTCTGGGTCGTCAATCTAGTGATATGGAATCGAGCCTTTTGGGTGCACACGATCCTGCATGGGCAGATCGACGTCTTGTACCTGGCGCCGACCTTTTTCGCTTTATACTTAATCCTGGGGGGCCAGCAGAAAGAAAAGCTTTCGGCGCGAAACATTTTCGCCGCTGCCTTGCTGGCCGCCGCTGCCTGCGTGAAGATATTTCCGGGGATTATCGCGGCGGCGCTGCTCTGGATCGGCTTCGTCCGATGGATTTGCACGCGCCGGCAAGTCGCGCTGCGGTTTTGGCACGGCAATGCGCCGATGCAAACAGCGCTGCTGACCGGTGTTTTCGCCGTGGCCTTCATGCTCGCCGCCGCTCTTTCGACAGGTATCTATAGCGGCGACTTTTTCGATCTGATGGCGAATTGGCAGGTGAAACTTTCGGGAAGCCTGTATCATGAAACGCTGGTCTATCGGCAGAATAATCCGCATATGGCGCCTTTTTTGGGCAACTATCTTCTCTACATAACACGCATTTGGTTGCGTCTCTGGGATACCATCGGCGAAGGCGCCGTCCGCGCGATGTCAATGGGTATTTCGGTTTTTGTCGCGCTGGCAATGGCGGCGCTTATCGCCATAAAGCGAGTCCGGCCAAGGCTCGCTCTGGCGCTTTTCATCGCCTCGGCGCCGACCGTGCTCATGCACTGGTGGAATTATTACAATACTTTTTTGCTGGCCGCTTTTGTCTTATTATTCGCATCGGCCAGGGCCTTGAGAGCTTCTCACCAGCGCATCGGCATTTACGCCGCGCTCACAGCGTCTTATGTCCTGATGACAGCCAACTACGTGGTGATCGGCGACGCATTCCCCTGGCTGGCCCAATTCATCAACGGCCACGAACTGGAATTTTTGCGGTATGAGCTCACGCCCTACAACCTCTTTTTCGGCTATCCGGGCGCATTCCTTCTGCTTGTCGCGGCAGTTGTTCTTTGCGTGTTCACACAGGACGCGAATAAAGCAAACAACAGATAAGGAATAAACTCTGGCATCTTCCTCCCACCGATGTCGAAAGTTGTTGACATGCTATGAAGAATCAATGAAAAAAGAGACAGGAACTGATTCCCAAAATTTCATTGAACGCATTGCCTGCCGGTGAGTTAAACGACAATGCTCAAAGCTCTCAAGTGGCCGCTGAAACACTGGAAGCTGTCTATCGCTTTCGCGGTCGGCGCTTTGGCGACCATGTTTCTCATCGGCTTCACGCACATGAGCTTTGAGATGACCGGAACCAACGAGTTCTGCGGCCAGTGCCACGAAATGCAGTCTCGCGTGGACACCTGGCGCATGTCGAGCCATCACGCCAATGACAAGGGCATCGTCGCCGACTGCGTTGATTGCCATCTGCCCGCCTCGGGCGCGTACTATTACGTATACAAATCATGGTCGGGGTGGCGCGATCTTTGGGTTCATTACGTCGGCGATCCCGAAAAGGTCGATTGGGAAGGCAAGCGCTTTCATAAAAACGATTATATTTTTGAGGATGGCTGCATGTCGTGTCATCAGGACCTGACGCCTCCGGGCCTTCCCCGAGGCGGATTCCTGGCCCATCGTGAATGGATAAACGGGCGCACGGATAAAAAATGCTGGGATTGCCATTCGGATCTGGTGCATCACGGGACGCCGGTCATTTTTGCGAATGTGGGTGAGTAATTCCGATAAAGCGAGGGGGATTCCATGAGGAAATTAATGACAATTCTATTCCTGGCCGCTGTTATTGTCGCGGGGTTGTCGACCTTTGCGTTGACAGCCGAATCCGGGAAAGGCCCCATCGGCGTCGTGGGCCAAAAGACCGTCGAGATCGATCGCGGCCTGGCCAAAATCGAGCGGAATTGCATTGAATGTCATCTCAAAAAAATGCCGCAGATCGTGCTGGACTGGAAAAACAGCATGCATGGTCGCACCAACGTGTCGTGCGGGGATTGCCACATCGCGCGAAAAACCGATGTTGACGCGCTGCAATGCTCCGGTCTGAAAGGCAGCTCAACATATGTGACGCTGATCCCGACGCCGCAGGACTGCTCCCGATGTCATCCCGTGGAAGCGAAGCAATTTTCCGAAAGCGATCACGCCGTCGCCTACAAATCGATCGACAAGCTCGAAGGCATGTCGGTGACATGGGAAGGCAAAGGCTCCGAAGCGGCGGAAGCCTCGGGCTGCATCCAGTGCCACGGCAAAAAGATCATCTTCAAGGACGGGCGGCCCACCGGCCTGCGCTATCCGCAGGAAGGAATCGGGAGGCCCAACCCCGACGGCTCCGTGGGAAATTGCACCTCATGCCACACCCGTCATCTCTTTAGCATCGTCGAGGCGCGAAAAGCCGAAACATGCGGCAGTTGTCACCTCGGCCCGGATCACCCGCAGATCGAAATCTGGCAGGAATCCAAACATGGCAAGCGCTACGCGTCGGAAGGCGATAGCTGGACCTGGGACAGCGCGCCGGACGCCTGGGAGCCGGGGGATTACTCGGCGCCGACCTGCGCGGTTTGTCACATGTCGGGAATCGGCAAACTACAAACCACGCACAATATTTCGCAGCGGCTTTCCTGGGAGGCTGAAAGGCCCCTGTCCATTCGCACGACGAATTGGGAAAAGAAGCTGGGCGAGATGAAATCGGTTTGCGGCAACTGTCACGGGCCGCAGTGGGTCAATTCCTATTATAAACAATATGACGCCGCCATCGAGCTGTATAATGAGAAGTATTACAAACCGGCGAAGAAGATGATGAACGAGTTGTATGCCGCCGGTTTGCTCACAAAAGACCAGAAGTGGGATGATGAAGCGGAGCTGGTTTTCTATCACCTCTGGCACCATGAAGGACGCCGCGCCCGCATGGGAACGGCCATGATGGGCCAGGACTACGCGCACTGGCACGGCTTCTTTGAAACGGCTCAGGACCTGGACAAGTTGACGAAAATCTACAAGAAATTGATGAAAAAGTAGGAGCGGCGTCGCCGCGATCGGACAAGCCGCGCGGAAGCTTTCGCGCATAATTCTCTTTTGAACGCCTAAATATTATGGGCAAAAGAAAAGCCGCTGGTTAAGCGGCTTTTTATTTATCCCTTGTATTTTACAGGCTTTGCGAGAGGGGGGACTCGAACCCCCACGCCGTGAGGCACAGGATCCTAAATCCTGCGCGTCTGCCAGTTCCGCCACTCTCGCGAAACTCTTGGTCAAGCGGGGGTTGAAGCTAAGTCAGCCGCCCTTTTTTGTCCTGGCCTTGGCAGCGATCTTTGCCTTGGTCCAGGATCGCGTAGTGCGTTTCATCCCGTGGAGTTTCTTCTGGAGTCTGTCGGCTTTGGCTGTGTCTTTCGCCGCCAGCGCCTCTTGCCACTCCTTCTGCACAACCTTGATCTGACTTTTCAGCTCAGGGTCCTTGACGATGTCCAGGGACTCTTCCAGTGGAATATTGTTGGCTTCAAACAAGGCCTCAACGAGTTGCTGCTTGTTCATGCCGGATATCCCGTACTGGGTGCCGATCTTGTGAACTTCATCACGCAGTTTGGTCACGGGCAGTTTCAGAATTTCTTGCTTTTCCATTTCGCGTTTGCTCCCCTTTAAGGCTTTTTCCCAAAGCCTGAAAAACCGCCAGAATATAAGCGGATGATTCATAGCCGTCAAGTACAGAAGTATGAAGTATGAGTTGTGAGGTATGAAGGCGAGGAATGAATGATGAGCAAAAAGGCTAGCTGTGACGATCCCGACACAGATGGCGCCTGCGATCTCTATGATAACGATGAAGCCTGTGAATCCGCATGCACTTACGACCTCTGGTCCCACGCCAAGCGCGAGTGTATGAAGTATTTGTCGGCAGGAGACTGCGACGCGTGCGACGATTTATAGGACGCTAAGTTAAAGGGAAAGCAATTGGAAACCAACTTAACAAAGATGCCGGTCGGGGCAAAGGCCCCGATCGCTAAAGGAGTTTCGCGATTTTGCGGGTGCATAATTTTCATTTTAAGGCTTTGCGCGGCAAAGCAAATCTGGTATTATTGCGGCTATGAAATTGGATTTGCCGTGCATTGATCTTTCGTAGTGATGGAGGAAAGGTTCATGTTTAGAAAATTCTCAAAATTCTCATTTTATCTCATCCTGGCGGCGCTGCTTGGCTTGTCAGTATTTTTCGTCAACTGTGGCGACGATGATGACGATGCCGATGACTATGTCGATGATGATTATCAATGGCCTGACAATACGGCTCCCGTCGTTGGTTGGTTGGCTGTCGGCACACATTCAAGTCAAGTATGGGACGCCCTTTATGAAATCCGGGAGGATGATTACGTGGAGGTGACACCGCCGGGCGATGCCTCATTTTTCAAAGGGTCGCTGGCGACTCGATACGTGGGTTGGGCACTGAATTATAAGACCGGCATTAATGAACTGTACCAATTGGATGACGGTAAATGGACGCTCATGGACCCGCAGCCGCCCTGTCCGCTGCCTGAGCACCCTAACCATTATTCCATGAAGGACGTGAAAGTGTTTCACGATGAGCGGGGTTATGTCCTGTGCCAAGACGGCCATCTCATGGCATGGGATGGACAGGACTGGACGGGCCACGAATTGCCGAATGAAGAAGAGTATCAATCTTTTAGCTCGGGTATCGATTGCCTGTCGTGGGATCAGTGTGTCGTTTGGAGCTATAATGAGATTTTCTGGTGGGACGGAGTTATTTTCGCAACGGAGAACAAATACGATACTCATCAGATGGTGATGCAAAATCCCCAGGTCGTTTACCGAATATCCAATTACGTGTCCGATGACCTCAATGAATACAGTGTCGAGGTGCTGCGCGATGGTGTCTGGATGGATGAGGATACCCACTTCCCGGACGATATTGACGACCGTGCCTCCATGACGCGTATCGACGAGCACTATACGTCGTTCAGATATACACACAATTCTGAAACCGTTTATGTCCTCTTAAAAGACGACGGGACGGAGGCGCCAGAATCTTGGCCCACGCCGATGTGGCCGGTGGCCTTTGCGGAAGGGGCCGGCGGCTTGGGTGTTTCAAACGATACGATTTACCGTATCTTCGGAACGGAAACGGAACCGATCTTTACATATGGTTTCTACGGCGCCCAATCGCTGATCCTCGCCGCCGACGCCGAGTAGCCTCTGAGCTTTGCGCGCTAAAGCAAATCTGGTATTATTGCGGCTATGAAAATGGATTTGCCGCGCAATAAATTTTCGTAGTGGTGGAGGAAAGGTTCATGTTTAGAAAATTCTCAAAAATCTCGTTTTTCCTCATTCTGGCGGCGCTGCTGGCCTTGGCAGTATTTTTCGTCAACTGTGGCGACGATGATGATGACAATGACGACGACGACGATGATGATGACGACGATGCAAACGACGATGCAGTCGGATGGCCGGACAATACGGCTCCGGTAGTCGGATGGGTGGCTATTTACACTTGGAGTCCCAATCTCCCCAATTATGCATGGGATGCTCTTTACGAAATCCGAGAGGAGGATTACGTGGAAGTAACGCCGCCAGGAAACGTACCTTTCTTCGCGGGCTCACTGGCTACCCGAGACGTGGGTTGGGCGTTGAATAAAAAAACAGAACTGAACGAATTGTATCGCTTGGACAGCGGCGTTTGGACGCTCATGGACCCACAGCCGCCTTGTTCTTGGACCGAAGGCGATATCTACTCAACAATTCAAGGTGTGCAAGTATTTCCTGATGAGAAAGGCTACGTATTATGCGGAGGTGGGCATCTCATGGCTTGGGATGGAGAGATTTGGATGAACCACGATCTGCCGAACGCAGAAGACTCTGATGGTTATCAATCTGGCATCGATTGCCTGGCTTGGGACGACTGCGTCGTTTGGAACTACGACGATATTTATTGGTGGGATGGAGTTGTTTTCACAACGGAGAACAAATACGATACCGTTCAGATGGTGATGCAAAATCCCCAGGTCGTTTACCGGATATCCAATTACGTGTCAGATGATGCCAATATCTATAGCATTGAGGTGCTGCGCGATGGCGTCTGGATGAAGGAGGACATCCATTTTCCGGACAACATAGATTACTATGC
>Ga0307990_1000365_pt1 | contig 42579 bp, 46 predicted proteins | sample EllFjometagen129_FD_203168 | JGI IMG/M metagenome (GOLD analysis project Ga0307990, IMG submission 203168) | Marine microbial communities from Ellis Fjord, Antarctic Ocean - #129 | ecosystem: Environmental > Aquatic > Marine > Unclassified | place: Southern Ocean | collected 2014-10-08
CACCCAGCGCATCCAAAAACATCTGCCGATCCTGATCGTCTTGAAAAATCGTTTCGCAACGATTTCCCCGGCACATCACATGATAAAGAGCCCCTGCGTATTCAACTCGTGGTTTCCGACTCATGAGAACAAGCTACACGAAGCTGGCAGAGCGATCAAATAAAATGTCCAAATGTCTACACTGACACCTTTTCCAAATGTCTACACTGACACCTTTTCTGACACCTTTTCCGACCGGGATCATCTGACCGCAAGCGATTTGTTGCAGTGTTTTTCCGATCAGTTGGCTCGTGATGATTCAGTGCAAGACTGGCAACTGCGACAGGCTATGCAGGCGGTGGAGCTCTATTTGAATGTCTATTTGCCGACGAAGAGTGGGAGCCCTGAACCCAGTGCTGCCGAGCGGGATCTTCTTTTGTCGGACGATGAACAGGCGATGCGGAAAATGAAGGAGCTTTTGAAGCTGCGACATTATTCTCCGAAGACGTATAAAACCTATGTTGGATGGGTGGGGCGCTATTTCCGATATGCTGAGGAGCAAAAGCTGGAGTGGAATTCTCCGGATACGGTGCGGGCCTATCTTTCCTATTTAAAAAGGTGTCAGTGTGGACATATGAACATTTTCTCCAGATTTCTTTTCCCGTCTTTTTCTATTTTGTTTTTCGCACCCTCAACACGCCGAATCGCTCCGCTTCAGAATCGTCGTGCATTTGACGGGGCTCTCCAACGATAGAATCCCTCATGCAGGATCGACTGGATGGGGAAATTTAAATCCTGTCCATCCTGGACCCCGAGATTATATCGAGAGAGGCTGGCCTGCTGAAACAGGCCAGCAAGGAGCAACGCGACTGGCCATCCTGTCTAAATTCTCTTTCTCGATTTCGCTCCCTTCGGTTTCGCTCAGGACAGGCAGGGTAGGCAGGGCAGGCAGCCATTGGAACTAGCCACGAAAACAGAACAGGGATTTGCTTTTGTGTTTTTTGTGGCCGACAACGCCCCCGTGTTTCCAATGTTCGAAAACAAAAAAGCCCGCAGTTCCTGAGCCTGTCGAAGGGCCAGTGAGGGCGGGTGTTTGTGCGGCGATGAATGGGTTATCTATTGAGAAAAATCATCCTGCCAGAACCAGATCAGTTTTTTGTCCTTGATCACTTCTTTTTGTGTGCCGGTCAGCGCATCGTTCGCAGTGGTCGTACGGCTGACGCATGCACTGCACAGCAGCAGCAGGCTGATCAGAATTAGAATGTTTTTGATCATTTTTTAAGCTTTCGTTGGGTTGCTGTTAGAAGGAGACGGCGCAGGAGCTGATCGCGTCAATTTTCGAGGCGATTTTGGCGAGAACTTTGTCGCTGACCGGTTCGCTCACTTTGAGAATCGCGATGGATCGCTCGCCGCTTTCGTCGTGCGGGTTGCGGACGTCGTCGATGTTGATTCCTTCGGTGGCCATGGCGCCGGCGATTTCGCTGAGGACGCCGGGACGGTCGCAGTAGGTGAACAGCGCGAGGTGGCCTTTGGGCTCGAAGTAGAGTCCGTTGAAGCCGCCGATGCGGGAGATCATGAGATTTCCTTCAGCAACGGTTCCGCGCACGCTGATGCGTTTGAGGCTTTCTTCGTCCACACGGGCGACGAGGTCGACGGTGATGGTGTTGCCATAGCCTTTGCTGTCGTCGGCTTCACGGGTGTCGTAGTCGATACCCATTTCCTTGAGATAGCTGATGGCGGCTTTGTCGTCCATGGAACGGTCGAATTCTTCGCTGAGTGCGCAGACCACCGGCACGGCGAGCCAGTTGCTGAACTGGCTGAGTTCTCCGTAGAAGCTGGTCTCCACTTTGCTGAGCTGGGTTTTTGTGCCGATCATGGCGCGGGTCAGCTTGGCGATGGTGAAGGCGAGGTCGGCGTAGGTTTCGTCGAGACCTTCCGGAATGTCGCGGTTGACGATGTAGGAGGTGACGCCTTTTTCGTCGAAGTCGATCAGCTGCTCGGCCGACCGTGTGGCCGCATTGAAGTTGGCCTCCTGAGTCGACGCGCCGAGATGCGGCACCATGATGTCGGCGATATCGGCAACTGTTTTGTCGCCTTCCGCGTCTTTAGAGTAGACGTCGTTGAGGAAGCGCAGGCCTTTTTCGGCCTTCAGTGTGCGCAGATCGTCTTCGTTGATGACGCCGGCACGGGCGCAGTTAACGATGGTTGCGCCGGTTTTCATTTTGCCGAGCAGGTCTTTGTTGATCAGTCCGCGGGTGTGTTCGTTTTCGGGGATGTGTAGAGAGACATAATCGCTCTGCGCGAACAGATCCGTCAGCGCGACCAGTTTGACACCAAGGCGCTCAGCGGCTTCTTCGGACAAAATCGGATCGAAGGCGAGCACTTTGACTTCAAAGCCGCGCAGACGTTTGGCGACCAGACGGCCAATGGCGCCGAGACCGACAATGCCGATGGTTTTGCCTGTGACTTCGCGGCCCATAAAGTTTTTCTTTTCCCATTTTCCGGCGCGCGCGGAGGTGTCTGCGGGAACGATGTGGCGGGCGTCGGCCAGCATCAGGGCGATGACTTCCTCGGCCACGGCGTTGGCGTTGGCGCCGGGGGTGTTCATGACGTCGATTTTTTTCGAGCGGGCGTATTTGGTGTCGATGGTGTTGTAGCCGGCGCCAGCGCGAATGACGACTTTCAGCGAGGGAAGGGCGTCGATGATGTCCGCGGTAACTTTTTCACTGCGGACAAACAGGGCGTAGGTATCGGGGTTTTGTGCGGCGAGAGCGGCCAGGTCGGCGCTGTCATCCTGCACAACCGTATAGTTTCCGTTGTCTTCCAGCAGTTCTTTGGCCACCGGGTTGAGTTTGGTCGGGATCAGTACTTTTTTCATCATTTAGGTTCTCCAGTAAAAATGTTTCCGACCACGTTAATGACGGGACGGGGGCGAATCAAGTGCAGACGGTTTTGTTTTTCGTGTCTTGACCGTTGGCGGGACGCTCTTCTAATGTGCCCATATGAAATTAACAACCATTCTCCTGTTTCCCGTCCTGTCTCTCGTCCTGGCCGGTTGTGCCGGCTATCAACTCGGCAGTACGCTGCCTGAAGATGTGCAGAGTGTCAGTCTGAGCATTGTCAATCAGACCGACGAACCCTCCATTGAGGTTGCGGTCATGAAAGCGATCCGCGCCGAATTGCTGATGGACGGCCGGCTGGAGATCCGTTCGCAAAACGAGGCGGATGCCGTGCTGAAGGTGACGCTGAACAGTTTTGATCTCAACGCGCTGGCGTTCGACCGCGACCGCGGCTCGCTGGCCCGCGAATACCGCATGGTGCTGTGCGCCTCATCGGTGCTGTACAAAGCGGAAGACGGCGAAGTGATTCTTGAAAATCCCGAGATTTTCGGGGAGTCCGATTTTCCGTATGTGGCCGACCTGACCACCGCCAAACTTGGTGCGCTACCCACAGCCGCCGCCGATTTGGCCCGTAAAGTGGTCAGCATCATCACCACCGCGTGGTAGCCGGCATTGGGCCGCGCACGATGGCCGCCCGCAGGGCGGCCCTTTTTGTAATATCAGTTTAAAGGGGACCAAGATCATGGAAACGTGGATGCTTTACATTCTCGCCGGAATCGCCGCGGGGATCATCAGCTCGATGTTTGGCGTCGGCGGCGGGGTGCTGATGGTGCCGATTCTGGTGCTTGGCTTCAGCTTCGGACAAAAAAGCGCGCAGGGGATGTCGCTGTTTATCATGTTGCCGATGGCACTGGCCGGAGCGCTCCGCTACAAACTGAATCCCGATGTTTCGGTGAACCTGCCGGTTTGCGGCATGGTCGCTCTGGGCGGAGTCGCCGGGGCGATGATTGGCTCGCACATCGTTTTCAGCTTGCCTGAAATCGTCCTGAAACGGGTTTTCGCCGTGTTCATCATCATCATCGGCATCTACATGATCATCAAAACGCTGCCGGACTCGACGGCCAAGGAACCGCCGTATGTTGAAAATCAAACTGAATGAACAGCCGATTGAAGCCGAAGAGGGGATCACGCTCTTCGGACTGCGCGACCGCATCCAGCCGGAGGCCGACATCGTTATTCTCAACGGCGCGGCGATGAGTGACGATTCGTCGCTCACGGACGGCGATGAGGTTTCTCTGATCACTCGCGGCCAGATTCCATCCGAAGCGGAGCTTGAAGCGCTGATGGCCGCGCGCCACACGCCGGGTGTTCACGCCAAACTCAAAGCCGCGACCGTCGGCATCGCCGGGCTCGGAGGGCTGGGATCCGCCATTGCCGTCGCGCTCGCCCGGGTGGGAGTCGGCAAACTGATTATTGCCGACTTCGATGGGGTGGAGCCGAGTAATCTCAATCGCCAGCAGTATTTCGTCGACCAGATCGGTTTGCCCAAAACCGAGGCGCTAGTTTCCAACCTTCGGAAAATTAATCCCTATGTCGAGGTCGAGGCGCACACGGTGAAACTGACGCCGGACAACCTTTTTCCAGCCTTTGGGAAAACCGATGTGATGATCGAGGCGTTTGACCGCGCCGATCAGAAAGCGATGCTGCTGCAGGCCTTTACATCTGGAAAACCGGAGACTCCATTTGTCGGCGCATCCGGCATGGCCGGCTATGCCTCCGGCGAAACCATCGGCATTAAACAGCTCGGTAAAAATATTTATATTGTCGGCGACCTCGAAACCGGCGCGCAGTCCGGCTGCGGCCTCATGGCCCCGCGTGTCGGCATTGCCGCCTCCATGCAGGCCAATCTCGCTTTGCGCCTGATTGTCGAAAAGGGCGCGTAGCCGGTCAGGTATTTTTCAAAAAAGCTGATTCCGGGTTCTGTGTTTTTGTATTGCTCATGACGTTTCCAATACTCCCTTACTCCCTTATTCCACTTTCTTTAACAGCCGTTCCCTTTGTCGCAGCAGCATTCGCCGGAGCCGTTGAGCAGTCCGTTGATGATGCCGCTGGCGCAACCGGTACCGCTGTCGACGCTCAGTGCGTCAACGGGGCAGTTTCTGGCGCAGGCGCCACATTCCATGCAGGCGTCGAGATCGATGATGTGCGCCTTGCTGTCCGCGAGGGCAAACACGCCGTGCGGACAGACGGCAATGCACAGGCCGCAGCCGATACAGGTTTCGGTGTCAATTTTGAGGGTGGTGACGTTTTTTAGATAGTTCACAGCAAACCTCCAAGTACGATGCAGGCGGTGCCGGCCAGCGCGGCGATCAGTTGAAGCGGGATGGCAATTTTCATCTCTTTTTTGACGCCGGAGACGGAGGTGTAGGTGGAGGTGCCGGTAAAGTTGAGCGCCATAAAGGAGACAATCGCCGTGAGGATTAGTCCCCAGCCCAGCTCGATCAGGCCGCCGGGGCCCAGCAGCTTCGCTGTGCCGAGCACCACCCACAGGCCGAGGCCGGCCCAGACGCCTTTCAGCGAGAAGGCGCGGGCGGGAATAAACGGCAAAAGCATCGGAACCAGCGCACCACCGGTCAGCCATGCGGTGAAGACCAACCCGAACGCGCGCGGCGCGTTGGCCAGGCCGTAGCCGTCGCGCGAGAAACCACTGAGCAGGGCAAGGAGTACCGCGAGAATCAGCGCCTGTTTGAACCAGATGACCAATTCGACGGGAATCACGGCGATGCGATCGCGCAGGGCGAAACGAACGTGGCGCATTGTGGGCGTGGCGGTGAAGTTGTTTTTCAAAAAGACGGGAATGTCTTCGGCGCGGACGGGGCCGTAGAGGACGCTGAAGCCGCACTGTTTCGCCACGTCGGTGGCAGACACGCCCGGCGCGCCGAGCTGCGGGACGACCAGTTTGCGGTGGCTGACCACTTGGTCCAACTGCGTCTGCTTCACACGGTTGACGATTTCCCCGGTGCCGAAGGTGCCTTTGCCGGCGGCACACCAGACGTTGATGCCTTGGGTATCGAGCACCATCACCCATCCGTTGGTGCCATCGAGCGCGTTGCGTAGGTGGTCGAAGGAGAGTTTGTAGTTGGCGGAAACAAAGACCGGTGACTCAGCGGTCGGCTCACCGACCGCATAGAGGCCGGGGGGGATGGTGTAGTTGTGGCGTCCGACCGCGAAGCGGACTTTCAGCGCGCCCAGTACGTCATGAATGGTGAGGCAGGTTCCAATCCTTGGAACTTTTCCGGCCGGTGTTTCGATTTCAGCGATCATCCACGCTTCGCGTTTCGTCGGACAGCAGGTTGTTTTGTAGCAGCAGTCTGTCATGGAGTTTCCTTTTTAAAACAAAAAATTGAACAGCAGACCGACCAGGACGATTCCTGTGGCGGCGGTGGCGATAAATACAGCGATCAGGCGCGGTTTCATGACTTTGCGTAACAGTACCATTTCCGGGAAGGAAAGGGCGGTGACGGCCATCATAAAGGCCAGGGCCGTGCCAAGTCCAACGCCTTTGCCAATGAGCGCTTCAGCAATCGGGATGGTGCCGAGCGCGTTGGCGTAGAGCGGAACACCGCACAGTACGGCGATGAGGACGCTGAGCGGTTTGTCGTCGCCGGCGTAACGCGCGAGAATTTCTTCCGGAGCCCAGCCATGAATGGCCGCGCCGATGCCGATGCCGATCAGCAGGTAGATCCAGATGCGCCGGACAATGCCGGTGGTCTGCTCCGTCGCGTAGGCGAGGCGCTCTTTCTGCGTCATTTTGGGTTTCAGCTTATTGAATGCCTCGCCATCGAATGCGGCCGCTTCGAGATAAGCCTCCGGCTTGAACCGTCCGATGAGCAGACCGCTAACGACCCCGATGGTGACACCGGCCACCACATAGGCCAGTGCGACTTTCCATCCGAAGGAGGCCAGTAGAATGGCGAAGGCCGCTTCGTTGACGATGGGCGAGGTGATCAGAAAGGAAAAGGTGATGCCTAGCGGAATGCCTGCTTCGACAAAGCCAATGAAGATCGGAACCGATGAGCAGGAGCAGAATGGAGTCACGATGCCCAGCAGTGACGCCGCGAAGTTGGCTTTGACGCCTTTCACGTGCGTGAGCATCTCTTTGGTTTTCTGTGGTTGAAACCAGCTGCGCAGATACGAGATGGCAAAGATCATGATCGACAGCAGGATCAGAATCTTGATCGTGTCGTAGAAAAAGAAGTGCAGGCTGCCGCCGAGCGGCGACTCCACCGGTATTTTAAAAACACCTTCCACCAAACGGGTAATCAGATTTTCCAGCCAGTTAAACATATTGTTCTAGATCCTAATTTCAGGTTTCTATGACGCGTTTTCTTCGAGGTTGCCGGGGAGCTGTTCAACGAACGCTTTGATTTCGTCGCGTACACGCCGAAAAGCGTCGAGCTGTTCCTCTTCCGATGCATCCGGCGGAGTCATTTTGGGCGGGTCGTCGAAACCGATGTGCACCACGCGCGCGTTGGCGGGGAATATCGGACAGGTTTCGTGGGCGTGATCGCACACGGTAATCACCACATCCAGCGGAATGTGGAGCAGGTCGTTAATGTTTTTCGATTTCTGCCCGGCGATATCGACGCCGGCCTCGGCCATGACTTTGACGGCATTGGGATTGAGGCCGTGGGTTTCGATGCCGGCGGAGTAGGGCTCGATCACATCGCTTTTGAGCGCGTGCGCCCAGCCCTCGGCCATTTGACTCCGGCAGGAGTTGCCGGTGCATAAAAACAGAATTTTCAGTTTTTCCATTTTGATTTCTCCGTTTAAACAGCGGTGCTGACCAGATAGAGCCCAGCTAGAAGAACCAGTACGCCGCACACTTTGCGAAGTCGCATGGCACCTTTTGAGTTTTCGTTCCAGTTCAGCCAGCGCTGAATGGCTCCGGCAGAGGTTCCCGCTAGAATAATCAAGGCGCAGTGGCCGATGCCGTAGAGCAGAACCAGTGACCAGGCAAAAAGAGGAGCTTCGGCGCTCAACTTAAAGGTCATAGCCAGAACCGGTGCCATAAAAGCGAAGGTGCAGGGGCCGAGTGCAATGCCAAATATCAAACCGGCCAGCAACGCCGCGTGGATGCCGGGTTTTTGTTCCGGTTTTTTCCAGGGGCTGGAAATGACGCCCAGCAGTTGCAGACCCATAAAAAAGAAGATGGCCGCCGCGATCCAGTTGCCGATGTTTCCGAGGTCGCCGAGAATACGCCCGGCCGCCGCAGTGATCAGTCCGATGATCGCAATGCTAGCCAGAATGCCGATGGAAAACAGAGCGGATTGAATTATTGCGGTTTCCTTTTTTTCGTCAACCAGACCGACAATCAGCGGAATGCTTGCCAGGTGGCAGGGACTCAGCAAAACGCTCAGTGCGCCCCAGATAAAAGCGGCGCTCAGCGCAATTCCTGCCGAACCTTCTATGGCATGGGTCATCTGGGTGAACAGTTCGGTCAAAGCTCAACTCCCAGTTCTACCCACTTGGCCAGAATGTCCTCTTTCGAGATAAACCCTTCGTGCCGGAACAGTTCGTTGCCTTCCGCATCCAGAAAAATCTGCGTCGGGATCATGCGGATCTCGTATTGTTCCGCTTTGGCTTTGTCTTCCAACGTATCAATTAACTGAATGATGAGCCGTCCGTTGTATTCACCGGCCAGATCTTCGAGAATCACATTCATCATTTTGCAGGTCGCGCAGCTTCCGGCGCCGAAATCAATGAGTCGGGGCAGGGGCTCGCTCTTAGCTTTTGATGGCGAAAGCATCATCGGAACACTCTGCGGACCGATGATTGCACCGGCCTGTTCAGCCGGAAGCACGCAAACCCCGTCCACACATTCCGCCGCCTTGCGTTTTGTGTGTTTCTCCCACTCCACGATACCGACCACCGCAATGGCGAGTGCGAGGAGAGAGATCAGTTTTCTTTTCCATTTTGCTTTCATGCGGGCTCCTTGGTTTCACCGACAATGCGGTCCATTGAAATCAGAAATTTACGCAGTCCGTTGCAGCAAAGGTGATAGTAGACATAGAGTCCACGTTTCTCCTCAACCAGCAGTCCGGCATTTTTCAAAACAGAAAGATGGCGCGAGACGGTGGAGAGGTTGTGTTTGTGCTGCAGAAACTCATGTAGCTCGCAAACACACAATTCATGGTCCATCAGCGCATGAACAATCAGCAGGCGCGACGGATGCGCCAGTGCCTTCATTACGTTTGCCTGTTCGTTATAATCAATCCGCTTAATGTCGTAGAGTTTCATCGCGATCTCCCTGTATTTGTCTATTTCGCAAAATAGACAAATAGTGGCTCTTAAACAAGAGTAGAGTGAAAGAAAATCCTCGATCAGTAGCCACTTTATACGAAATAAAGCGAATTAAGATTATTCCACGCAAAGGCGCAAAGAACGCAAAGCAACTTCCTTCCTTTCTCTTCGCGGACTTTGCGACTTGAGTGAGCGAAGCGAACGGGCGTGGGATAAATACGGTTCAAGTTAATTGCGTATTAGTAGGGCTGGAACGGTCGTAGACGTTGAAAAACCCCTTGATTCAGAACGAAAATGAGATGGCGTCATTTTTTTGTAATGACCGGTGTTTTGCGGTTGGGGAACAGTTCGCGACACATGGGGCATTGGGTGCCGTCGCAACCGCGGGCGGTGCAGTGTTCGCGACCGTACGTGATGAACTGCAGGTGGCGCAGCTCCCATTCTTCGGGCGGAAACAGCTTTTTGAGGTCCTTTTCGGTCTGTACCACGTTTTTGCCGTTGGTGAGTTTCCAGCGCTGGGCGAGGCGGTGAATATGCGTGTCGACCGGAAATGCCGGCACGCCGAACTGGTGAACCATCACCACACTGGCGGTCTTGTGGCCGACGCCGGGCAGTTTTTCCAAACCTTGGAAACTGTCCGGTACTTCGCCGCCGTGTTCGGCGACGAGAATCTTCGACATTGCAAAAATGGCTTTGGACTTATTATTGGCCAGCCCGCAGGTGGCAATCAGCTTACGAATTTTTGCCTGACCGAGTTTGACCATTTTTTGCGGGGTATCGGCGGCGGCGAACAGGGCGGGCGTCACTTTGTTGACCCGTTTGTCGGTACATTGCGCGGAGAGGATTACCGCCACCAGCAGCGTATAGGCATCTTTGTGATCCAGCGGAATATCAATGTGCGGATACAGCTCATTCAACCGTTTTCCGATCATTTCTGCCCGTTCCTTTTTCGTGCTCATGATCTGGTTGTACAACAGGATTTTGAAAAATGAAAAAAACTATTGACCAGATTATCAAGAAGCGTTATCTATACCAAGTTGATCGGGATAATAGATTATGATGTCGAAACGAACAAAATACGGGTTGCAGGCTCTTTTGGCATTGGCCAGAGAAGAGAGCGGTAAACCGGTATTGATTGCCGATATCGCACAGCGCGAGAAAATTCCGACCAAGTTTCTCGAGCAGATTCTATTACAGCTCAAACACGCTGGTATTGTCTGTAGCCAGCGGGGGAAAAACGGCGGATATATGCTGAACCTGCACGCTTCCGAAATAACAATAGGGCAGGTGGTGCGTCTTTTAGACGGCCCGTTGGCACCGCTTCCCTGTGTGAGCCAAACGGCCTATCGCAAATGTGCGGAGTGCTCCGACGAGCTGACCTGTGGAATCCGGCTTGTGATGAAAGATGTGCGTGATGCCATTGCCGGCATCCTGGATCAGACCACGTTCGCCGATGCGCTTGAACGGTCACAACAGGCAGCGCTCCGGATAAAAAAAGAGAACTAAAATTTTTTCTGTTAAATCTATACTAAACAGATGGACAAACTGTAGATAAAGCCAAGGAGGATGCAATGAATCGTAGAACAGGGGTTGTGAGATTTGTTTTAACAGTGGTAGTGCTACTCAGCTTGTCCGCTATGAGAAGCTTTTCGGCAGAGATTACTCTGCTCAATGTGTCCTATGATCCGACCCGCGAGTTCTATCAGGAGTTCAACGACAGTTTTTCCAAACATTGGAAAGAGCTGACCGGCGACAGCGTGATGATTCGTCAGTCGCATGGCGGTGCCGGGAAACAGGCCCGCGCGGTGATTGACGGTCTTGAGGCCGATGTGGTGACGTTGGCGCTGGCCTATGATATCGACGCCATTGCTGAGAAAAGCGGGCTTTTCCCGAAAGAGTGGCAACCGCGCCTTCCGCATAACAGTTCGCCCTACACATCGACTATTGTTTTTCTTGTTCGCAAAGGCAATCCAAAGGGAATTCATGACTGGGGCGATCTGGTGAAGCCGGGGATCTCTATCATTACGCCGAATCCGAAGACCTCCGGTGGCGCTCGCTGGAACTATCTGGCGGCATGGGGATATGCCCTGCGCCAAAACGGCGGAAGCGAGCAGGGAGCCAAAGAGTTTGTTGCCCGCCTCTATAAAAATGTTCCGATTTTGGATTCCGGAGCGCGCGGCGCCACCACGACGTTTGTACAACGCGGGATCGGCGATGTGTTTCTTTCCTGGGAGAATGAGGCGTTTCTGGCGATTAATGAACTGGGTCCCGATCAGTTTGAAATCATTGTCCCATCTGTGAGTATTTTGGCTGAACCGCCGGTTACTCTGGTGGACAACGTGGCAAAAAAACATGGCACGACCGACGTTGCCAAGGGCTATCTCGAATACCTTTATTCGCCGGAGGGCCAGCGGCTGGCCGCTAAACATTTTTATCGCCCGGTATCCCCCGAGTATGCCGATCCGGCCGATATTGCCCGCTTTCCGGAGGTCAATCTTTTCACCATTGATGAACTGTTCGGAGGCTGGCAGCAGGCTCAAAAAATCCACTTTGCCGATGGCGGCACGTTCGATCAGATCTATATGCCGTCTCGATGAGGAATAGTCTGAAACAGGATAAAGTAAGTGAATAAAACACGATATATGATCATGGCGATACTGCTGGCGATGGCATCCGGTGTGCGGGCGCAGGGCTCTGAGGAACTGGCCGCATTGCAGAAGCAGCTCAACGAACTATCCGCAAAAATTGAACGGCTCGAAGCGGCCAATGCAGAACGGATCACAAAGCTGGAAATCAATAACGCGGCGAAAATTGCTAAACTCGAAGAAGCCTCCGCAAAAAACAGAGTTCCGGCCTGGGTAACCGACACCCAGCTCAAAGGCGACTTTCGTTACCGATATGAAAACACCGATACGGCCGGGGCGAATACAAGAGACAGCCAACGGATCCGTTTGCGCGTCGGGGCCTACGGAACCGTCAATGAAACCATCGACTACGGTATCCGTCTGGCAACCGGGGGTGCCAGCGCAACATCCGCCAACCAAGATGTGGACGGCGGAACCAAAAAAGAAATCCGGCTGGATCAGTACTACATTGATCTGCATCCGGATTTGCTGATGGGCTCACACCTGATTATGGGGAAAATGCCCCAGCCGTGGATCAATCGCACCGGTTTGATCTGGGATAGCGACCTGAATCCGGAAGGGATTGCGCTGACCTATAAGACCGCATGGACCAACGGCTTCAATCTGATGGCCAATGCCGGAAGCTTTGTGATTAAGGAAGACAAGGGCGACGACCTTCAGCTTTGGGCTGGTCAGATTGCGAGCGAAACCAAAATCGGCGATGCAACCGTGCGAGTCGGTATGAGCGATTTCTATTACTCCAATTCAGACCGTCAGGGTGTAGGTGCCGGGCTGACTTCCGGAGCGAACACCCCTGGAACCGGCTTTAATCTGGTGGAAGGTTTTGGTTCTGTCGGAATCAAGGCGGGTGACCTGCCGATCACCTTCCTGGGTCAGTACGTTAAGAATGTTGCGGCTGCCAGCTCGGATGACACCGCCTATCTGCTTGGCTTCAAACTTGGCAAAGCCAAAGCAGTCGGAAGCTGGGAAGCGGGCTACAACTACCGTGACACGGGGGCCGATGCCGTTCCGGACGGGTTCAATGAGGGGACCTTTGCGGGCGGACGGACCGGGTCGCACGGGCATTCCTTCTGGGCAAAATACCAGATGGCCAAAAACGTCCAGGGCGGGCTGACCTATCTGATGGCGGTCGACAACACTGGCGAGGATGTCAATACCTTCATGGCCGATCTCAACTTCAAGTTTTAATCCGGCAGGCGGAATCCAAAATGAGCTCACCTTTTAAACAGCGCAGTGTACTTCCGGGGTTCGGGTTGACGCTCGGGTTCACCCTCGTCTATCTGAGCCTGATTGTCCTGATTCCGCTCGCGGGGTTGCTGTTGAAAACGGCAACGCTTTCCTGGGATGAGTTTTTCGGGACGCTCACGTCACCCCGGGTACTGGCCTCATTCCGCCTGACCTTTGGCGCGGCCCTGATTGCCGCACTGGTCAATGCAGTTTTCGGTTTGCTGGTTGCTTGGGTGCTGGTGCGCTATTCGTTTCCTGGGAAACGGATAGCGGATGCTCTGGTGGATCTTCCGTTTGCCCTGCCGACGGCCGTGGCCGGCATCACGCTGGCCGGGCTCTATTCCCCTAACGGTTGGATCGGGCGGTTTCTTGATCCGGTGGGAATCAAAGTCGCCTACACGCCGCTAGGAATCATGGTGGCACTTGTTTTTATCGGACTTCCCTTCGTGGTTCGAACCGTGCAGCCGGTTCTGGAAGATCTGGATAAAGAGCTGGAAGAAGCCGCGACCTGTCTGGGCGCAACCCGTCTTCAGGTATTTGTCCGGGTCATTTTCCCAGCGGTTTTACCGGCGTTGCTGACCGGCTTTGCGTTGGCCTACGCGCGGGCCATCGGCGAATATGGATCGGTTGTGTTCATTGCCGGAAACATGCCGATGATTTCCGAGATCACGCCTTTGCTGATCATCACCAAGCTGGAGCAGTATGACTACGCCGGAGCAACCGCCATCGCTACGGGCATGCTGCTCATTTCATTTATGATTCTGCTGACCATCAACCTGATTCAACGCTGGAATCGGCGCCACATTGAACCGTAAGGAAAATAGGTATGTCCGATCCATCCGAAACTTTTACCGTTAAGTCCAGCCGAAGTCTGACCGAACCGCGGGCGGTGCGTTGGCTCCTGACCGGACTAGCTCTTGGTTTCCTTACGCTTTTTTTGGTGATTCCTCTGGTTTTTGTATTTGTTCAGGCGCTGGCGAAGGGATTTTCCACATACTGGACGGCAATTATCGAACCCGATGCGCTGGCCGCCGTCCGTCTCACGCTGATTGCCGCCGCCATCAGCGTGCCGCTGAATCTGGTTTTCGGTGTGGCGGCATCCTGGGCGATCGCAAAATTTAATTTCCGAGGCAAAGCGCTGCTAATCACCCTGATCGACCTTCCATTTTCAGTTTCTCCGGTTATCGCGGGCATCATCTTTATTCTTCTTTTCGGCCGGCAGGGATGGCTGGGTCCGTGGCTCGCCGCACACGACATCAAAATTATCTTCGCGGTTCCCGGTATTGTTCTGGCGACGATCTTCATCACCTTTCCGTTTGTTGCCCGGGAACTGATTCCGCTGATGCAGGCGCAGGGGAGTGAAGAGGAGGAGGCCGCTTTGGTTCTCGGTGCAACCGGATGGCAGACCTTCCGGCGGGTGACTCTGCCCAACGTGATCTGGGGGCTGCTATACGGTGTGATTCTGTGCAACGCCCGAGCGATGGGTGAATTCGGTGCCGTATCGGTGGTTTCCGGCCACATACGCGGCCTGACCAACACGTTGCCGCTGCATGTTGAAATTCTTTACAACGAATATAACTTCGCCGCCGCATTCGCCGTGGCGTCCCTGCTGGCGCTGCTAGCTCTTTTTACTCTGGCGGCGAAAACAATAGTGGAGAGCAAAATCCGGCATCATCCCGGAAAAACAACAGGGAAAACGGAGGGCTGATTTATGGGAATTAAAGTTGAAAACATCACGAAACATTTCGGGGGGTATACCGCTTTGAATGGCGTTGATCTGGACGTTCATGAAGGGGAGTTGGTTGCGCTTCTCGGCCCGTCGGGCTCCGGCAAAACAACACTTTTGCGAATCATCGCCGGACTCGAAGCCCCCGATTCTGGTTCCATCTACTTCTACGGCGAAGAAACAACCCATCGGCGTGTGCGGGAGCGCAAAGTCGGTTTCGTTTTTCAGCACTACGCGCTATTTCGGCACATGACTGTATTCGACAATATTGCCTTCGGATTGACGATTAAACCGCGGTGCGAACGTCCGGACAAAAGTCATATCCAAAAAAGAGTCAACGAACTGCTGCACCTCATTCAGCTCGAAAACATGGCGGATCGCTATCCCTCTCAACTCTCCGGTGGACAGCGGCAGCGGGTGGCATTGGCCCGTGCGCTCGCTACGGAACCCAAGGTTCTTCTGCTCGACGAACCGTTCGGGGCGTTGGATGCCAAAGTCCGCCACGAACTGCGCCGCTGGTTGCGCAGGCTGCACGACGAAATACACGTCACCAGTATCTTCGTTACGCATGACCAGGAAGAGGCGCTCGAGGTAGCCGATCGCGTCGTCGTCATGAATCAGGCCCAGATCGAACAGATTGGAACGCCGGAGGATGTCTATGAAAATCCGGCGACACCGTTTGTTTTCAACTTCCTCGGCAAAGTGAATCTCTTCCACTGTCGCGACGGAGAGGGCAACCCGCATAAAGGGCCGGACGGAAAAACGGTGGGTTATGTTCGACCCAGTGATATTCACATTTTTCGTGATGCGGAAACACCAGACGATCTATCCGCAGAAGTCATACTGATTCAAAGCGCAGGGGCCTTACCCTGTATCGAACTGAAACGGGACGACAATGGCGCGATGGTGCAGGTCGAAATTCCGCGCGAACGCTATCGGGCACTGCAACTCAATGTTGGAGAAAAGGTCTTCATTCGTCCACAGAACATTCGGACATTCCAGACCGAATGAATACAGCGGTTTCGCTCCTTTATTTTTCCGGTTTCTTCTGCTAATCTCACAGCATGAAACGCCAAAAGTTTGTCAATAATCTGCTGAAGCGAGCTAGGGGGAAATCGGGAACACGCGGCGAAGCCTTTGCTCCGTCCAATATCGCGCTGTGTAAATACTGGGGCAAGCGCGACCCAGAACTCAATCTGCCGGTCAATTCAAGCCTTTCCATTTCGCTGGGGAAACTTGGTACGCGCACGATCATCAAATTCGCCAAAAATGCCGACCGCATTTTTCTCAACGGTAAACCGGCGCCGAAAGATTTTTCCGCGCGGCTTTCCGCGTATCTCGACCTGTTCCGCAAAGAGGGGCAGTTTTTTGAGGTCCGCACCAAAAATACGATTCCGACCGCCGCCGGGCTGGCCTCGTCGGCTTCCGGCTTCGCCGCGCTGGTGAAGGCGCTCGATGACTTGATGAACTGGGGTTTCAACTCGCGCGAACTCTCCATGCTGGCGCGTCTCGGCAGCGGTAGCGCAAGCCGCTCGCTCTACGACGGGTTCACGGTTTGGCACGTCGGCCAGCGTGCCGACGGCATGGACAGTTATGCGGAGCCGCTTGGCGGCGTATGGCCAGCTCTTCGCATTGGTGTCCTCGAAGTTTCTAAGGCTCGGAAAAAAGTTGGATCCACCGACGGCATGAACCGCACGCGCGAGACCTCGGAACTGTATGAGGCATGGCCGAAACAGGCCCAGTGCGACTATGACGAGCTGCGCACCGCCATTGCCGCCGAAGATTTTCCAATGCTTGGAAAAACCGCCGAAAACAACGCGTTGGCGATGCATGCCACCATGATGGCGGCTTGGCCGCCGCTGTGCTACTGGAAGCCGCAGACCGTTTCTCTGATGAACAAGGTGTGGGAGGCGCGGACTAACGGACTGGATCTGTATTTCACCATTGATGCCGGACCGAATCTGAAACTTCTGTTTTTGAAAGAAAATCAGGCAGCAGTGAAAAAGCTCTTTCCAAAGGTTCAGATCGTTAACCCTTGGCAGTAATGTTCAACAAACAATTCTCAATTTCCAAGTACTTGAGCATTGTACATTGAGCACTGAAAATTGAATATTTCCGCCCATGCCTGAATTACCCGAAGTCGAAACGATACGCCGTCAGCTCTGTACGGCCGGTGTCCAGGGGCGCGTCATTGAAAAAGTTCATATCGAATGGCCGCGCACCGTCGAGCCGCTGTTGCCGACCGCGTTTTGCAAACAAGTGACCGGCCGCAAAATTGAGCGGCTGTCGCGTCACGGCAAGTGGATGATCTTCGAGTTGGACGGTGAAAACAATTTGCTGGTGCACTTACGGATGACCGGCGGATTTTATCTTTCTGAGGGTGCATTCAAAAAAGGCCCGCACGACCGCGCAATCCTTCAGCTGAGCGACGGACTGAACCTTCACTTCCGCGATCCGCGCAAATTTGGACGCTTCCGCCTCGGTGCATTTCCTTTGGGTCTCGGACCCGATGCCATGGAGATTGGCGCGCGGCAGTTTTTCCAAACATTGGAAAAAACAAATCGTGGCCTCAAGGCTCTGCTTCTCGATCAAAGCTTTATTGCAGGGGTTGGAAACATCTACGCCGATGAGGCGCTGTTCGAAGCCAGACTGCATCCCGAGCGTCGGGCGGGGTCATTGCATGATGATGAAAAGCTGGCGCTTTATACGGCGGTCACGAATGTCATCCGCTCTGCGGTTGAAAACGGCGGTACGTCACTCGGTGACGGGCAGGGCAACTATGTTGATCTAAACGGCAACTCCGGCGGTCATCGTGAAAAAGTGAAGGTCTACGGCCGCGCTGGGCAACCTTGCGTCGAATGCGGTGCTCCGCTCAAAAAAACCACCCTTGCTCAGCGGACGACGGTGTTCTGCGCGCATTGTCAAAAATAAGACAAAACAGACATTTATACGTTTAAACGTATAAATTTAATATACGTAACATGTTGTAAACAAGCTCATTATGAGCATTGAAGATTATACGTTTAAACGTGTATTTTAGTGTTAGATACAAAAAAACCGCTCCATAAAGAGCGGCTTGCCATAGCATGGCGGCACATATTTCTTTTCCAATGTTTGGAAAATTTTGGGTGCAGGTCTTTTAATCCCGATCATTCGGGGCTCAGTCTACTATGCGTCGCCGAGTTGCCAGCGGGTGTAGCGCTTGATGGTGATGGTGTCACCCAACTCTTTGCCTTTGGCTTCCAGCAGCTTAGTGATGCTGATTTTATCCTCTTTAACGAATCCCTGCTCAAGCAGGCAGATCTGGGAATAGTATTTGTTGAGCTTTCCTTTCAGGATGCCTTCAATAATATTTTCCGGTTTGCCTTCAACCTGTTTAGCGTGCAGCGATTTTTCGTCTTCGACGAGGTTGGCCGGAACGCCGTCACGGTCGAGAGCCATCGGGTTGGCGGCGGCTACGTGCAGGCAGATATCGAGTCCGAGTTCCTTGAAACCGTCAGCGGTAGTGGTTTCAGCTTTGTCGAAGCCGAATTCAACCAGTACGCCGCAGGTTCCGCCCATGTGGATGTAGCTAGCAACCGCACCGTTTTCGGCAACGAATTTTTCGCTCTTGCGCAAAACGATATTTTCACCGATCTCAGCGATCTTAGCAGTAATTTCTGCGTTGAACGCTTCGGCCGGATTTTCAACGTCAATGGATTTTTCGTTGAGCTCAGCCACGAACGTCTGGAAGATTTCGTTGCGGGTCACGAAATCGGTTTCGCAGTTGACTTCGATCATAGAGCCTGTTTTTCCGTCGTCGGAAATTTTGGCAGCGATTTTGCCGTTTTTTGCCACGCGGGATGCTTTTTTCGCAGCGACGGCCATGCCGCGCTCACGGAGAAGCTTTACAGCTTTGTCCATGTCACCTTCAGATTCCTGAAGGGCGCGCTTGCAGTCCATCATGCTGACGTTGGTGGCGTCGCGCAGTTCTTTAACTTGGCTTGCAGTAATATTCATAATTAAGTCCTTTCACTTCTTCCGCCTGCGGCGGATCTGCCGGAGGCAGAAAAATTAGTCTTCTTTTTTCTCTTCCTTGGCGGGAGCAGCTTCTTCCGCTTCAGCGGCCGGAGCCTCTTCCGCTTTTACTTCCTTGGCGGGAGCAGCTTTTTTCGCTTTAGGTTTTTTTGCGACCGGAGCCTCCTCGACAACTTCAGCGGTCGGGGCTTCTTTCGTTTTTACTTCCTTGGCGGGGGCAGCTTTTTTCGCTTTGGGTTTTTCTGAGACCGGAGCTTCCTCGACAACTTCTTCAACCGGGGCTTCTTTTTTCACTGCTTTGGTGGCCGGGGCTTCTTTAACCGGAGCTTCTTTTTTCACTGCTTTGGTGGTCTCTTTAGCGGCGGTTTCTTTTGCCTGGAATTCGGCCTTGTCAGCGGCTTTTTTCTCAACAGCTTTTTTAGCTTTTTCTTCTTTGACCTTCTCGGCTTTCAGCTTTTTGAGGACTTCCGCGCGTTTTTTCTTCTCTTCTTTTTCTTTTTCCTCGCGTTCAACGCGGGCTTTGTCAGCGGCGGCTTTCGCAACGGCTTCTTCGTCCTTGCGGCGTTTGTCTTCGGCGGCCTTGGCTTTAGCGTGGGCGTCGTAGGCTTTCTTAATCGTTCCGCCGAGCGTGTTAGCGATGAGCGATAGGGAGCGGATGGAGTCGTCGTTGCCCGGGATCGGGTAGTCGACCAGATCGGGATCGGTGTTGGTATCCACCAGAGCAACTACCGGAATGTTGAGGCGCTGGGCTTCAGCGATGGCTAGTTTTTCGCGGTTGATATCCACGATCAGCATGGCGCCGGGCAGGGAGTTCATATCTTTGATACCGGTCAAGTTGCGTTCAAGTTTGGTGAGCTCGCGGCGGAGCATGGACTGCTCTTTCTTGGAGATTTCTTTGAGCTGCGCTTCGTCAGCGAAGAATGCTTGAAGCTCCTCCATGCGTTTCACGCTTAGACGAACGGTCTGGTTGTTGGTGAGCATTCCGCCAAGCCAGCGGTGAATAACGTACGGCTGATTGGCGCTTTCGGCGGCTTCTTGGAAGATCGCGCGGGCTTGTTTTTTGGTTCCGACGAACAGCACTTTGCGGCCGCTCATGACGGTGTCGTTCAGAAATTCCTGTGCAATTTTGAGGTGCACGAGGGTTTTCTGGAGGTCGATGATGTAGATCCCGCCTTTGGCGCTGTGAATAAAGCGCTTCATTTTCGGGTTCCAACGTTTGGTCTGATGACCGAAGTGCAGACCTGCATCCAGCAAGTCCTGTATCGTCAATGTTGCTTCTGACATGGCATTACCCCTTTCTATAGTTCTTTTTGAACAATCCGCTTTGGCTTGGCCGGGGGTAAACCGGCCTGAGCACTCGCTTCGACCCCGCACTCGCGGTGGTCATTAAGGCGGTGTTTATACGCAGAGAAAACCGCTCTGGCAAGCGGTTTCAATTTTCAATTTTCAACAAATAATGCTCATTGCCCATTGAACATTGAGAACTGTGCATTGAATATTTCGCCCGGCGGGCGTTTATTTTTCGCCGGCGATGACTTCAGCGATGTTGAGCGCATGGTCTTTAATGCGGCGGTAGGCGCTGAGCATGTCTGGCACCACTAGACTGAGCAGGGGCGATATTTTTCCGTCCGCTAGTCGTTCGAGGTGGCGGCCGCGAAAATCTTTGACCATGTGGGTCAGTTCGTCGCTGCGCATAACGGCTTCGGCTCGGATATCTGTGCGTTCGCAAAATGAGACGCAGACGAATTTAAGGTAATCCATTGTCCGATCATGCAGTTCAAGCATTTCCCGCCGTCCTTCCGGGCTGGGAAGCAACTTGTTGTTGTGCAGTTTGATTTGCATTTTCAGAATTCCGGCAATGTAGTCGCTGATCGATTCATATTCATCGGCTATGCGGATTTGCCCCCGGGACTCTATGATAATGTTGTGGGTGACATTTCCGGCGAGCAGTTTACCAAGAAATTCCGTCACTTCCTTCTGCACGTTGTCGAGAATGTCCTCGCGGCGGAAAATCCGGCGGCGAGCCTCTTCGTCCGTTTTGTCGGCAAAGAGAGAGCCGCGCAGGAGGTTCATCATGGTATGAACACTTTCGGACATAAAAAGAAGCTCATGGCGAGACTGTTCCATGCCGAGTGCCGGGGTGTTGAGCATGCGAACATCGAGATAGGTCAGGTGGGGCGTTTCGTCGGCGGCTGAGTCGGGCATCAGTTTTGTCAGAAGATTTGCCAGTTTTTTAGTGAACGGCAGAAAGGCGGCAATCAAAATGACGTTGAAGACGGTGTGCGCGATGGCGATGCCTTTGATGATGGAGGGGTAGGTTTCTTCTCCGTTAACCAGCACGGACACGTTGGGGTCGGCCGTTAGTAGATTGCGGATTAAGGTGACGTACCACGGGAAGAGAATTACGAGGACGAAAACCCCAATCACTTTGATCAGGATGTGAGCGTAGGCGACGCGTCGGGCGGAGCGGATGGTTCCGATGGAGGCCAGATAGGCGGTGATGGTTGTGCCAATATTTTGACCCAGAACGAGCGCAACCGAGGTTTCGAAGTCGATGATCCCCTGGCTAGCCAGTCCCATCGTGATTCCGACGGTGGCGGAAGAGGACTGCACAATGGCGGTTACGCCGGCTCCGACGAGGGTGCATTTGATGATTCCCCAGTATCCGACGGGCGAAAATTTAGAGAACCACGCTAGAAATTCTGGCATATCACTTAGCGGCTTAAAGCCTTCTTTCATGATCTCTAGGCCGAAAAACACCATGCCGAGACCCATCACGAGCAGGGCAATACTTCGTGTCTTATCACCCTTACAGAAGAGAAAGAAAATAGCGGCAAAGCCGAGCAGAGGCAGGCCGTATTTTCCGATGTCGAGCACGAGAATCCAGCCGGTGATGGTGGTGCCGACATCCGCCCCGAGAATCACGCCAATGGTTTGGGCGAGGGTCATGAGTCCCGCATTGGCAAATCCAATCAGCATGACGGTGGTAACGGAGCTGGACTGGATCAAACACGTGACGAGAAAGCCGACCCCGCAGGCCAGAAAACGGTTGTTAGTGACCGCGCCGATCATGGCCCGAAGACGGCTGCCCGCCGCTGCCTGCATGCCCTCGGACATGTTTTTCATGCCGAGCAGGAACAGGCCGAGTCCGCCGCCTACTCGCAAAATGATGTCCAAAGACAGTGATGAGTCCATTCAATGCTCTCCTGATAGCCGTGCTGTGGATGTTTAGCTGTTCATCATAGCGAAGTCGGAGTGCCGTGAAAATCATTTTTCCAAACATTGAAAAAAAAAAGAGTCCCGCCTTTTCAATCATTGGAAAAACGGAGCCGAAACATTCCAAGGGTTGGAACTTTTATTTTTCGCCGCCGAGGACTTCCGCGATGTTGAGCGCGTGGTCTTTCATGCGGCGGTAGCTGTTGAGGATATCGGTGTAGACCAGACTGCTGAGCGCGGAAACCTTGTTGTCGACCAGTCGTACCAAATGCAACTGGCGGTACTGCTTCATCGTGCGGGTGATTTCTCCACTGACCGCAATCAGATCGTCGGCGGCCCGGCTATCCTCTGAGCGCACCGCGCTGTTGACGCGTTTTGCGTACGCCAGAACCTGGCGGTTGAGGTCGATGAATTCCTCGATGCCTTCGGGGGCTAGTACAAGATGGTTGTCGCGGAGTTTGCGGATGCTTTTGAGAACCGCGGCGGCGTAGTCGCTGACCGATTCATATTCGTCGGCCATGCGCATCTGGCGTCGTGCAGTCTCCATGACCGTATGTGGAACCTGCCCGCTGATCAGTTCGCCCAGGAAAACCATAATTTCCTTCTGCACATTATCCAGGATTTCCTCGCGCTTGAAAATTTTCAGTTCGAGCGCATCGTCGACTTTGTCGGATTGGAGAACAATCTCCAGATTTTCAAGCATCAGTTCAATGCTTTCGCTCATAAAAAGGATCTGCTTTTCGGACTGCACGACACCGAGTGACGGGGTGTCGAGCATGCGCACGTCGAGGTAGGTAAGGTATCCGATCTCTTCCGTTGTTTTTTCAGGCACCAGTTTGGTGACGAATTTGGCCAGCAGTCCGACCAGCGGGATGAAGATGATGACGTTGGCCACGTTAAAGGTGGTGTGGGTCAGCGCGATTCCGGCCGTGATAATCTGGCCGAATTGTTTTTCATCCATGGTGTCGATGTTGATTTCCAATGGATTAAAGCCGGTTTTTGAGGCGATTAGGCCGGAAAGGCCCTTGATGGCGAATGGGAAGAGGGCGATAAACCATGCGGTGCCGATGACGTTGAAAAAGAAATGGGCGTAGGCGGCGCGTTTAGCGTTGGCCGTGGTTCCAATCGAAGCCAGCAGGGCCGTGATGGTGGTTCCAATATTTTCGCCCATCACGAGCGCGGCGGCGGTTCGAAATTCAATCACCCCCATGGCGGCCAGCCCGATGGTGATTCCCAGCGTAGCCGAAGACGATTGCACAATCATAGTCAGCACACAGCCGACGGCCGCACATTTAATGATGCCGAGATAGGATGTGGCCTGAAAGGCGTGGAACCAGGCGTTGAATTCCTCGTGCGATCGCAGGGGTTTAAAGCCGTTTTTCATCAGCTCCAATCCGTAGAAGACCATACCAATCCCCATAATGGTCATGCCGATGTAGCGCACACGCTCATTTTTTGAAAACAGAAAGAACAACCCGGCAATTCCAAGGATCGGCAGGCCCCATTTCCCAATATTCAGCACGAGAATCCAGCCGGTGATGGTGGTTCCGATATTGGCACCGAGAATGACCCCGATCGCCTGCATTAGCGTCATGATGCTTGAGTTGACAAACCCTACCACCATCACCGTGGTGACGGAGCTGGACTGAACCAGCATGGTGACCAGCAGGCCCATAAGCACACCCAGAAAGCGGTTGTTGGTGGCGATGCTGATGATTTTACGGAGTCGGTCGCCCGCGACGGCCTGCAACCCTTCAGACATGTGCTTCATGCCTAAAAGAAAAATACCCAACCCGCCCACAACATTCAGTGCGATTTCGAGAAAACTAGCGTCCATTGATCAATCCTTGTTTGTCGGTTTTTTCAACTAAGCGGGCGCACTGTATCGGCCGAAATCCGATTAGTCAATTTCTAGCACAGCCCTAACAAAATTCTAACAATAGGCAAATAGATTGTTCGCAGTTTCATAACACAAGGCACTCCGATAGGGTGTGCTAGGCAAAACTGAACGGAGAACAGGTATGTTGAATAAAAAGTGGATGATTGGAATAACAGTTATAGGAGTTCTGTTCGCGGGCATTGCTGCCGCGGAAGAGAAGGTAGACTCCTCGACATATGATAAAATCTGGAGTTATGCCAAGGTTGTCGACAATGACGATGCCGCAGTGCTGCAGAGCCGGGCATTTACGGGCCGCCTGCAGGGGGATGCCTACCGTTTCGATTCAGACGACCCTGGTAGCGTCAGCGATATGGATTGGCGTCGTTTTCGCGCTGGGGGTAAGGTCGTGCTGTTTAATGACTTCACAATTCATGCCGAAGCAGATCTCGACCTGAACAATGTGAATAACAGCGATTTCTATAAGAGGCTAACCGATGCCTATATCAGTTGGTCTGCCAGCAAGGCGTTCAAATTGAAAGTCGGTAAACAGTCTGCCGGGTTTACGCTCGACGGAGCAACATCGTCCAAAAAACTCCTAACCTTGGAACGAAGTGTCGTGGCCGGTAACCTCTGGTTCACCTCGGAGTATTTCACGGGAATCAGCGGGTCCGGAACGGTTGATGGCTGGAACTACAAGCTGGGTGGTTTTTCCTCCGATGGCGGAGATGAATTCGGCGATTTCGACAGCGGATGGTTCAGTCTGGCGTCCATCGGTCGTGATGTTTCAGAAAACACCGAGCTACGCATTGACTACGTACATAACGACCCCAACTATTCGGGGGATGTCGGCACGAAAAAACTGACGGATGTCGCGTCAATTATTACCAAAACACAGTGGGATTCGTTCGGTTTCTGGACGGATCTGTCCTATGCCTTAGGCGATGATGATCAGTCTCAAAGCGATCTGATAGGTTTGGAACTGATGCCGTTTTATGACTTCAACGACACCTGGCAGGGAGTTGCCCGCTACTCAATGGTTCATTGCACCGATGGCCCCGGCGCGGTCATGGGCCGCTATCCCAAGAAGAACCTCTCGGGCAGCAAGTATGAAAATGTTCATGAGTTTTATCTTGGGGTGAACTGCTATCTCTATGGTCATAAACTGAAGTGGCAGACTGGGGTTGAGTATAACCTCGCTCAGAATGATTCAGCCGGGGACGACTACAATGGGTGGGGCGTCACTTCGGGTATTCGCCTCAGTTGGTAATGCAAATCTTCACCCAACTGTTTTTCCAATGGGTTGGAAATTTTGAGGTTTCTGATACGGTACTTTTCTATGAGAAAACAACCTCCAGAACCCGATGTCTGGGAATATGATTTAGGAGACGGTTGGAAAGCGCAGGCTGGGAAGACGGATGACGATAACGACCGGCTCAGTTTGAAGACCGCGTGCGCCAACGATCTTTGGTTTCATGTTCACGGTCAGCCCGGCAGTCATGTGATTTTGCAGGGGCCGGACGGGGAAAAACCGGCTGCGGCGGTTGTGAAGGCCGCGGCGGCCATTGCGGCGTGGCACAGCAAAATGCGTACTGCCGGAACCGTTCCGGTTTCCTGCACGGAGGCCAAGCACGTTTCTAAGCCGCGCGGTGCAAAACCCGGAACGGTTTCCATTAAGCGTCAAAAAACCATTAAGGTGCGTCCGGGGCTTCCAGAGTAGGGGGGTTCTTTTTAATCGCAGTCGGTGCGGCGGCGAGGTGCTGTGTGTGGGCTCTACGCGCGCCCGGCAGATTCTTTTGACAGCAACAGCCCTTCGGCAATCTGATCCTCTGTCATTTCCTGCATAAGAATCGACCGCCACTCGATTGCTTCTTTGTGACCTTTTTCAGCGGCGCGCTCAAACCATGCATAGGCGGACTCGCAGTCTTTCGGCGCGCCTTTGCCAGTCGCGTAGGCGCGGCCCACATAAAACTCCGCCTCGGCCAAACCCTGCCGCGCGGCCAGTTTAAACCAGCGCACCGCCTCAGCGGCGTCCTGCGGCACATCCCGGCCGTCATAATAGCACAACCCCAGATTGAGCTGACCGCGAGGCTTTCCGCGCTGAGCCGTCTGTAGATATTTTTCAGCGGGTGTCGGCATCTTGCCGTTTGCCAGCCAGGTAAAAAAATCTGAAATACAAATGCCCATTTCGAATCCTCATCTATTTACAGGATAAAGAACTAACGAGTGATAGTGTACTAATGATACGGATTTTGTCAAAAAGGTTCACGTTTAGGGCCTGCAATTAAGATCCGGAGCTGAGTATTTACCTGACCATGCTGCTGGCCTCACACAGCCTGAAACGCATCGTCAAACATATTGCCCGGACGCACGGCGGCACCATTTCAGTTGAAAGCAAATTCGGCGAAGGCTCCACCTTCTCGATTTTTCTCCTGGCCTCTTAACGATCCTCTTGGGAATAAAAGGCACTGGATCGTTGCTACTAAAACATATCATACCTTTAAAGGTGTGATACATTTCGGGAATAAAAGGCACTGGGTCGTTGCTACTAAAACATATCATACCTTTAAAGGTATGATACATCCCCTGATTATTGAACAGCCAATTTAAGCAGACAGCGAGCCAGCATGGAGCCCGGTTGCTGTAACTGATAAACCTTGCCTTGCTTCTGAACGACCTTTCGGTCGAACAGTTTTTTCAAGTGCCGGTTTAGAGAGGGTGTCGTCATGCCCGTTTTTTTAATTAAGGAACCGAAGGTTTCGTCAGAGGCCGCCAGACACCGTACAACTTGAATGCGGCGTTCATGTGTAAATGCGGTTGCCTCATGGATGATTTTTTTAAATGAGACATCGTTGTCCTGACAATCCTTCAGCGCGGGTAGAAGGGCTTTTGCGCAAAGGGTTTCTGGCCGTTTAACAGGCTGATAGAAAATCTTCAGTTTGTCGCGCGTGGGGATAATCAGTTCTTTTTCTGAAAGGGCCTGCAATTGATTGCTGGCATTGGGCGCACTGATTCCGGTCTGGAGTGCTAAATCCCGAACACAGAGATCTCCATCTTCAAAGATAGCCCACAAAAGCTGGAGTCGGGTTGAATGGGCAAGGGTTCTACAAATCCGAGTAATGGCTGTTTGATGAGTGCTCATATTCCTGCCTCCTTTTCTATCACACCTTTAAAGGTATGATAGATTGTGAAGATAAGCAAACGGGTCGGATGGCGGATTTTTACGGGCTCAGCTGAAAGCCGCCATGTTATGGCTCCAAAGGGTGGAAGCAACAGCGTTGCGGCACAGATTATAGAAGCCTCCATGTTATGGCTCCAAGGGTTGGAAAACAGATAGAAGCCGCCATGCGATGGCTCCAAAGGTTGGAAAATAAATAAATGCCACCATGCTATGGCTTCCAACCATTGGAAAAATCCGGTAGAACCCTCCGCTCATGATTGATTTCATCCAAGTCAGCAAGCGCTTCGGCACGCAGGAAGTGCTCGAGAAGGTCTCGTTCCGCATCAACGCGGGCGAGCATGTCGGCGTGGTCGGCCCCAACGGGGCGGGGAAATCTACGATCTTCAGCCTGATCACGGATGAACTGTCCAGCGACAGCGGCGACGTGTCGCTGCCGAAAAACGTGCGGGTCGGCCATCTGCACCAACAGCTCCACGCGCATGCGCAAGACGGCTCCGTACTCGAATACACGACCAATGCCATTGCTGAGCTCAAAACCATCGAAGCGGACATTCACCGGTTGGAGCACGACCTGCAGAAAGCGGACGACGCGGACAAAGAAGGCATGCTCCATCAGTTGGGCGACCTGCAGCACGAATTCGAACACCTCGGCGGCTACGACATGCAAACGCGCGCCGAAGCCGCGTTGAGCGGCCTCGGCTTCAAAGAGAGCGACTTCGGCAATCCGTTTAAATCCTTCAGCGGAGGCTGGCAGATGCGCGCCGAGCTGGTTCGCACGCTGATCGCTCAGCCCGACATTCTGATGCTCGACGAACCGTCCAACTATCTCGACCTGCCGGCCGTCGAATGGCTTCAGCGCTTTCTGCGTGGTTTCGAAGGCACCATGCTGCTGATTTCGCATGACCGCTACCTACTCGAAAGCCTCACCGATCGCACGCTAGAAATCAGCGGCGGGTCGGTGGTTAAATATTCCGGCGGTTACACCTATTACCTTAAAGAGCGCAAACAGCGCCATTTGCAGCAGGCCGCCGCCTACCGCAACTACACCGAGCAGAAAGAACATCTCGAAAGCTTTATCCGCCGCTTCCGCGCCAAAGCCACGAAAGCCTCTCAGGTGCAGAGCCGCGTCAAAATGCTCGAAAAGCTCGACGTGGTGCGTGCACCGGCTTCCGGAACCGGTCTTTCCAAGCTGCGCATTCCGCCGCCGCCGCACTGCGGCGCGCAAATCATGTCGGTCGAAAATATGAGCTTTTCCTACGACGAAAAGCGCCAGATTTTGAGCGATGTAAATCTCGATATTGGCCACGGACAAAAAATCGCGTTGGTCGGGTTTAACGGCATGGGAAAAACCACGCTGTTGCGCGTGTTGGCTGGCGCGCTGACCCCGCAGGAGGGGACGCTTCGGACAGGGCACAAAGTGGTGCTCGGCTATCAGTCGCAGGACTTCGCCGAAACCATGCCGCCCAATCAGACTCTTCTCGAAATTGTCCGCTCGGCCAACTCCACCGTGCCGGAGCGCGACGTACGCGGATTGCTTGGCTCGTTCGGGTTCCCCGGCGATGCCGTCACCAAACGGTCCAGCGTGCTCAGCGGCGGTGAAAAAATTCGCCTGGCTTTCGCCCGTATATTCATCAACCCGCCCAACTTTCTGCTGCTCGACGAGCCGACTACCAATCTCGATATTCAGGGGCGTGAAGCGCTTGAAAAAGCAATTCGGGACTACAAAGGCACCGTCTGCTTCGTCAGCCATGATGTCGCTTTTGTGCGCGGCGCGGCCGATCACATCATTTCCGTCGCCGACACCGCCGTCGCCGAATTCCCCGGCGGCTACGACTACTATTTGGAGAAGACAGAAAATCGGGAGCCCGTCGAAAGTCCAAAGTCGAATGTTCAAAGTCCGAAGTCCTCTTCAACTCAAAACTCTGAACCGGGAACTGCGAACGTATCGCCGAAGGCCGCGCGTGCGGAGCGCGCCCGCCAACGGGAAGCTCAAAAACATCTGCGCAAGCTGGAATCCGAAATGGCAAAACTGCAGGCGGATCAGCAGCAGCTGAGCGAGCAGATGGCGTCTGGTGATCCGGATCTGGATTTTGCTGAGCTCGGCATTCAACATTCTAAGATCACCCAAAAACTCAACGCCGCAGAGGCGCACTGGCTCGAGGAAGCCGACCGCTTGGGGGCATAATTTTTTACCACCCGTTCATTGCACTCACTAGAGGGACAGCCGAAGTGAGTCAGAGAACATTTTAACCACGAAACACACGACTGTCGTTTTCCTTCCCCTCGGAGCCTCTCGGAGTTCCTCTAGCGTAGCGAGTGGTAGAAATCCCTATCTGGTTTATCCTGTTATCCTGTCAAAAAACTGAATACTTTCACCACCCGTTCATTGCACTCACTAGAGGGACAGCCGAAGTGAGTCAGAGAACATCTATGGTTAATCGGATTAAGGAAAACAGAACAGCTAAAGGCTGTTGTTCTGCTGCGCAGAACGGCCTGGTGCATAAGAGTTTTGACCACGAATTTCACGAATAAGCGCGAATAGGCAAGCGAGTCGAAACGTTCCGGAAGAAAACATCAAAATGAAAACGTGTTCTCATTTTTGCTGTTTAATCCCGAACCTGGTTCCGCTTAGCGAAACTCCGCCTGCGGCGGGTTTCGGTTCCCTTCAGATTCTGTAAAAAATTGCAGTCGCTCAAATCCCCATTCGTCCCCATTCGAGTGATTCGTGGGCAGTTCTCCTTTGAAGCCTGCCGTTTTTATTCCCCCTCCGTGCCTCAGTGGCTCTGTGTGAGATAATCTTCCAGATGTTGGGGTGGGGGGGGACGCCTCTATCCTTCCTTTCCTTCGTTTCCTTCTGTAAAATACTGCCCTTGTTAAATTAGAGAGAACCCATATGGCTTCGATAGGAAAAGTGAACTGGCTGCCCGTACTGCGAAAGACCGATTGCGGTCTGTTGTTCGATGGCGGCGATCTCGGTGAAATTCTGATGCCAAACCGTTATGTTTCCAATGATTGGAAAGAAGGCGATGTGGTTGAAGTATTTCTAATGCTCGACTCCGAAGACCGCCTGACCGCCACTACAGAAAAGCCCATTGCGCAGGTTGACGAGTTTGCGCTTCTGAGAGTGGTGGCTGTGACCGGCATCGGTGCGTTCCTCGACTGGGGCCTGCCGAAAGATTTGTTTGTGCCGTTTAGGGAACAAAAAATAAAGCTGCGCGAAGGTCAATCCGCGCTCGTTCGGATCTATCTCGATGAAGCCAGTGGCCGCATCGCGGCGTCTTGCAAGCTCGATCGGTTTCTCGACCGTACCCAGCCGGATTATGTGCCGAATGAAAAGGTGACGCTGATGATCTGCTCTCAGACGGATCTGGGTTACAAGGCAATTATCAACGGCAGACACTGGGGCGTACTTTTTAAAAACGAAATCTTCCAACCCTTGGAAAAAGGCCAGACCGTTGTCGGCTATATTAAGCAGGTTCGGCCCGACGGAAAGATCGATTTGAACCTGCAACAAACCGACGCAAACCGCTTCGCAAACGTAGCGGACCGGATTATGGATTATTTGAAAGAGCAGGGTGGATTTATGCCGATCACAGACAAGAGTCCACCGGAAGAAATCTACAACCTGTTCGGGGTCAGCAAAAAGGCTTATAAGCGCGCCATCGGTGGCCTCTACAAAAAGCGCCTCATCACCTTCGAAAACAACGGAACGAAACGGATATGAACGAAACGATTGAATTGTATACCGATGGAGCGTGCAAGGGAAACCCCGGACCGGGCGGCTATGGCGCGGTGCTAGTGCACAACGGCCAGCGCAAAGAACTTTCCGGCGGGTTTCGCAAGACAACCAACAACCGGATGGAGCTACTGGCCTGTATTGCTGGATTGCGCGCCTTGAAACGTCCGAGCGAGGTGATCCTTACCAGCGACTCAAAATATGTGGTAAATGCAATGGCGAGAGGTTGGGCCAAACGCTGGCGTTCCAAGGGTTGGAAACTTTCGCCGTCCAAGCCGGCCAAGAATTCCGACCTTTGGAAAGAGCTACTCGAGCTGTGCGAAAAGCATTCGGTGACATTCAAATGGGTGAAGGGGCACGACGGACATGCAGAAAACGAACGCTGCGATGTGTTGGCCGTGGCGGCTTCTGAGAAAACGGACCTTCCGGTCGACGAGTTTTTTGAAACGAAGCCGCTCCCTGCTGACGACCTGTTTGCCTAATCCTTTCCAAGCATTGGGAAAACCTGTTAGAGTTTTTCCAATGTTTGGGAAATGGAGCATTAGAAAACAGGTTGCTGCTGGACTCATCGTTGTGACAGGTCTGGTGATTTCTGGGTGTAGCACGACATCGCGGGAGCTGGCCTATGATAATACCGTGCAGGTTGCCAAACGCCCGGTCACCGGCATTGCGCATGTCGGCTGGCGGATCAAAACATTTTGGAGTGAAGAACTGGTTTCTTCCTGGCGGCGATACATCAGCTTTCCGTTGCTGTCTATGAACCAAGCTCCCCAAACCGAACCAACCGGTGAAATGATGGCGCGCGATAAATTGGCGAGCTGGCTGGACAAAAAAGCGGGGCCACCGACCCGAGGGTCGGTGCAACTACTGTTGAACGGCGACCAGTTTTTTCCGCACTTCATCGCGTCCATTTCGAATGCAACAAACCGCATTGATTTAAAGGCCTATATTTTCGACAACGACGATGTGGCTAAGCAAATTGCAGATCTGCTGAAAGCCCATCGTGAGACGGTGGATATTCGTATTCTCTACGATGCGGGAGGAAGCCGCCTTGCATGGGACGTTGACGCCAAGTCTTTGCCCGAAAGCGGAGCTGACGGGGTAGAGGACATGGCAGATTATTTGGAGAAGGGAACTGCTATTCAAATTCGACGCAGTAGTCATACATTGCTTTCGTCAGAGCATTCCAAATATTACTTAATCGACAACCGAATTGCTTACTTCGGCGGAATGAATATTGGGCGTGAATACCGCTATGACTGGCGTGATGCCATGTTTGCGCTGACCGGCCCGGTGGTCGATGCGCTTTCCTATCGTTTCGAATCTGCATGGATTGTTGCCACAGGTGATCCGTTGACATTGTTGAAACTACCCAAAGAGAAGCCTTCTTCAGCGACAGAGAAGAATTGCGACCTCTATTTGGTGGGCACCACTCCATTTTCCCACGATCTCTATAAAGGGCAGTTGCGCGCCATTAAGAAGGCAAAGAAACGAATCTATATCGAAAATCCTTATCTTTGGAATCAGCCGATTATCTACCAACTTTGCGCTGCCCGCAAACGCGGTGTAGATGTTCGAGTAACCATTCCACGCGAGGTTAACCATCAGATCGGCGTCAGCGCCAACAAGGGAACCATTAATCGTCTCTTAAAACACGGTGTGCGCGTTTTCATTTATCCTGGCATGACACACGTCAAAGCCGCTATCTACGACCAATGGGCCTGTTTTGGGTCAGCTAATTTTGACAACCTCAGTCTGCACAAAAATTATGAGCTGAATATTTTCACAGATAATCAGGACGTGGTTCGTCAGATTCACGAGGAGGTATTGAAAGACGGGCAGGAAATCTCCACGGAAATTTTCGATGAAAAGGAATTAACCTTTACTGACATCGTGAATGCCCGGATCGCTCAACATCTTTAATGTTCCAGCAGCTCGTGGTCGAGCATGGTCTTGCCGTCAAAGGTGAAGCGGCCGGTGAATTTTTTTCCAGCAATCATGTGGGGATACCAAATCGGATCGTCTGCCCACATATTGTGATAGGGCAGGTCATCAATGGAAAACCAGAATGGAACCGCCTCATCGGTCTCTGTCGGAGTGCCTTCAAACTCGGAAGCGATGAATACTTCGCCGTGAATGCTATGCCCGTCGATGAAGTGAAACATTAGCGTGCCGACATGCTCTGGATCGAGCGGAGTAATACATAGCTCCTCCTGTGTTTCGCGCACTGCGCACTCCATCCAAGTTTCACCTTTCTCCAGCCGTCCGCCCGGCGCGTTGTAATAACCCGCGCCAAAGCCGCGCTTCTTTTCGATCATCAACAACTGATCATTCTGCTGAATGAACATCAGGGTCGCCTTTTCTTTGGGATCCCACGCGGCCCAGTCAATGTCAGCTACTTTACTCATAATTGGTTTCCTAAAGGTAGGGATGCCTCTCCGAGGCGTCCGCGGACGGTTCGGAAAACCGTCCCTACCTAATAAATCTCTTAATAGAGATCGATTTTACCGAAGACCCCTTCGCACAAATCAGCACGTGTCTCATCGGTGATTAACCTTGCCATGACCACTCCAGATATTCATATTCTTTCGAACAAACGAAGGGTATTGATATTAGATATTGAAAACAAGCAAATTTGCCCGATAACCCCGTCAATATCCGGATATCAGGCAGAATTGCCTGATAAATAATAGTTGGGCAGCGGAAATAAAATTAAAAACGAGCAATTATCGAGCTGGATCAAAATAATGGGAGCAATCAAAAAATGAGTCTGCTGCTAAAAATACTGAGTGGAATTGGCATGGCTGCGCTTCTTATTGTCATGTGTTTATTAGATGCTGCTTTCGGGCTAATAATCACAATGGTAATTCCAATTTTGGCCTGCTTGGTAATATCTTTCTTTATTGATCTAAAAACCAAAAACAAAACAGAGCCCAACCAATCAAGTGAGCCTACTTTGAAAACGCCCGGCGACTCGGTTGACGTTTAGCTCAAAGTAGGCTCCTTTCAAACGTTGTGAATAAAATGAAAATGAACGAAAAAAACGAAACAACCAATCAGCCGAACGCATGGCCACACAAAATGGCAAAAGCCAGTTGGGTGGCATTCTGCATTGTACTGGGTGTACTGGGATCGCTTATGTTCCCCGGCTCAGCTCAGACGACGAAGGTCGTAATGGAACTCACCGTATTCGTCCTTTCTGTTGACGGAATTTGCATGGGGATAGCGTCTCTGTTCGGCATCTCCAAATATGGAATAAAGAAAATACTCGCCCCCGCTCTTGTCGGAATTATTACAAACAGCCTCTTTGTGTGCATTTTCATGACCAACGTTCTTCGAGCATACAATGCGACAAAATAAAAACAAATAACCAGCGAAGTTAACTCTATCGTTGGCTCCCGCCGTCGCTAAAGCTTTGGCGGACAGGCCGCCCGTTCAGATTGACGCGTAACGTCCTTAAATTTTATATCATATATGATATAAAAAGACCGATATTGGGTCAATTTTGACGTGTTTTATATCATATATGATATAAGAAATATCTGATGGGAAATGAATTACAGAGCTTTTTGGAAGAACAATTCCATCAAATAGAATCACTTTAAAATCAAAAACAAAACGTTTTGACGTTGTGACGTTATGGTGTTACTTTTCGCTTATGAATGGAGGTACAACCTATGAGCACACTAACCAAAAGAGCTACGGTCTATCTTGATCCCGCCCTGCATAAGGCTCTTCGCCTTCAATCGGTGGAGACATCTCGATCTGTTTCGGACTTAATTAACGATGCGGTGCGTGATGAGCTTGCCGAAGATGCGAATGATCTCGCACTGTTTGAGGCACGTAAAAATGAACCGGTCCTTGATTTCGAGGATTTCGTGAAGGAACTAAAGCTTGATGGAACCCTATAGGATCATCATCAAGCGGTCGGTTTCAAAGGATCTCAGGAAGATTCCGAAAAAAGACGTGCAGCAAATCCTTGAGGCCATTCAGACACTCGCAGAAAACCCGCGCCCTGCGCAGTCAAAAAAACTTTCCGGCCAAGAGCGATATCGACTGCGCCAGGGGAGCTATCGAATTCTATACTCTATTGAAGATGAGAAGCTTGTCATCTGCGTTGTAAAAGTGGGCAACCGACGCGATGTATACCGATAAAATCGAACCCCGCAGGGACTGGGAGAATTTCAGACAGGATGGCCAGTCGCGTTGCTCCTTGCTGGCCTGTTTAGCAGGCCAGCCTCTCTCGATATAATCTCGGGGTCCAGGATCGACTGGATGGGAAAATTAAAAATCCTGTTCATCCTGTTATCCCGTCAGAAAAATGTACATGGAATAGAAATTGGTTTTCCCGATGCCTCGCACCTGCGCCAAACTTGTCGCGTGAATAATTCAGGCTAGATATGATGTTTGTTTGCTGCACTATTCCTGCAGAGTTGCTTTTGCCTCTATGATTTTCCTGCCGACGTTTGTGAACTGTTTCATCATGATGACAAAAACAACGATGCACGCCGTGCCGACAAGCGGGATTACAATAAAAAAGCTGTAAAACAGCTCTGTCACCATGTCGAGCGCATCTCTGATGGTTTTTGCGTCTATTCTATAAGATAGAAACGACATGATCCAATCGAATATGCAGATGCCGATCAGCAGTCCAATGCCACACGCGAAAAGTATGAACCACGACCGGGCAAGTCGTTCGCTGACTCGTCCATCGATCTGTTTGTTTTCGCAATAAGCATTCAACTCTTTGGATAAGCCAACATAGGCGACGTATGGCCAGTATATGTTGAAAACTGGGATGAAACAGAAGCCGACTGCTTTTCCCGGCGAGGTGCGTGCTTCCCCATCCTGAATGAGTGCCCAGCAATGATGGAGAAGGATGCACCCCAAAATGTTACCCCAAATGATAAATCCGAGCATAAAAACGGGCACAATTGATTCCACACCCGATGACATTGGTACACATAACAATTCAGCACATATAGCGTACAATATGAAACCAATCCCCAATCCAACAAAGCCAATCCAAAAAAACGAAGTCCCCGCCCATAGCCTGCGAAGAGATTTTGACTGCACTCCCGACGGTTTCGTTTTCTTATACTTCTTCCGAATGGCATCCAGCATTAGTCCCAAAAGGAAATACTGCAACGTACCCGCAACAACGACAAATATGGTTCCTAAAAAGGAGCCAATTCCAGATTCAGGTGCAAAAGGTAAAGCTAAAAAAGTAAAGGGCAGGCCGGTGGCTATTGGAACAACAACCCCAAACGCACCGCCTCCCAAATCAACGCCAAAAAAAACAATAAAACCTAACAGCGTTAGAAGCCAGTAGATGGCAGGCAGAACAATCGCCCATTTTTTGACAAAACGATGTAAGACAAACCCACCGCCGATAAAAAAAATCACCGCAACTACTGCTATACATGCAATGATGCCCATCATAATTTCTGCTAGCCCTTCAAATCCCATAATTACCTCCGCTATTTCCCTGCCACAAATGCATTATTCATAATGCGCGGGCTCACCAATTTTCCCGATGACGATAGATTTCCCGCCGACCTTTAGATCGTCGAGCGTCTCTTTGCCTTGAATACAGAACATTAAGTTGGCCTCCTTTTCCTCTGTCGGGATGCTTGGAGTGTATGTGAAAAGTGAATCTAATAGAGATCGATTTTACCGAGGACACCTTCGAGGCCACCGTTGTTTAGATCGTTTTTCCACTCCGGTTTTAGGCCGACTTTTTTGAGCAGTTTGCGGTCACCGGCGTAGACATAGGCGGTGCAGCCGGTGCAGCGCTGCTTCAGAAAGTCGCCGAATTCTTTGGCCAGCAGTTCGGCGTTTTCGCGGTTGCCGAGCCGTACGCCGTAGGGCGGGTTGGTTACGATGGTCACATTGTCGAGTTTTTCGATGGTGTGGAAATCTTTCGAGTCGCACGTAAAGGCGTTTTTGCAGCCCGGCAGCCGGTTGAGGTTGCGGCGGGTGGCGCGCGCGGCCGCTGGATCAATGTCGGAGGCAATCAGCAGGCCTTCGGGCAGGGGGCGCATTTCGCTATCCGATTTTTCCTTCACTTTGTTCCAAACAGTGGAATCGAAATCTGGCAGGAAGAAAAATCCCCACTTGTGACGCAGGCTTCCGGCGGGAATGCGGCAGAAGCTCATGGCGGCTTCGCAGAGCAGGGTGCCTGAGCCGCTCATTGGGTCGACCAGCGGGCGCTCGCCAGCCCAGCCGGAAAGCTCAATCACCGCGGCGGCTAGCGTTTCGGCCATCGGCGCCTCGACGCGCGCGGTGCGGTAGCCCCGCTTATGCAGCGACCCGCCGGAGGTATCAATGCTGATGGTGGCGCGGTTGTCGCGCACATACAGATGAATTCCGAGATCCGGGTTTTCCACATCGACATTGGGCCGCTCGCCGGTTTTTTCGCGGAAATAGTCGCAGACGGCGTCTTTCACTTTGAGCGCGGCGTATTGCGAATGTTTGAGCGACGGGGTATTGGAGGTTACGGCATTCACTGCGAAGGTTTCGCGGATGCTGATGAACTCCGACCAGTCAATTTGCATAGCGGTTTTATGCAGGTAGCGGTCGCTGTGGCAGTCGAACGTGATCAGCGGGGCCAGCACGCGCATCAGCACTCGGGAGTTGTAGTTGATGTTGTAGAGCGTTTCCTGATCGGCTTTAAAGTGGAAGCCGCGGTAGTCCGGACGAATCGTGCGCGCGCCGAGCTTTTTGAGTTCGGCCTCCGCTAGCTCTTCAAAACCGCCGGATATCTGGGCGAAATACTGATTACGTTGTTGGTATTGGTGCATAGGAAACAGCCTATCAGCATCCTGCCGGATGCGTGAAGGCTGTTTCAGTTATTTGTTATTGGTTATCAGTTATTGGGACTCTACCATCCCTGATAACTTCTAACTGTTAACCGATAACCCAACTTTATGAGTACTCGATATAAGATAACAATTGCCTACGACGGCACGGAGTACGCGGGCTGGCAGGTTCAGCCGCGTAAAAATACCGTACAGGCTGAAATCGAGCGGGTGCTGCAAACACTGGCCGGTAAAAAAGTGCGGATTCACCATTCCGGCCGTACGGATGCCGGGGTTCACGCCAAAGGGCAGGTGGCGCATTTCGATTTAGATGAACCGGTCGATCTTTCCAAATTCCAAACCAGCCTCAACGCTCTATTGAATCCCGATGTGCGCATCATGAAGCTGCAAAAGGTAAAAGACGACTTTCACGCGCGCTTCAGCGCAACCGGCAAGGAATACCGCTACTTCATCTGGAATGGCCCGGCGGTTCCACCGGAGCTGCGGCTCTACCGCCTGCATGAGCGCCGCCCGCTCGACATTGATGCCATGAAACGCGCGGTGGAACTTCTCATTGGAAAGCACGACTTCGCGGCCTTTGCCGCCAACCCGAACCGCGAGATCGGCGGCACGGTGAAGACCGTCACCAAAATCACGGTGACCCGCTCGCGGGAAGGGGACGTGAAGATCTGTGTGGCAGGAAAGGGCTTCCTCTACAAAATGGTCCGCTCCATTGCGGGATTCCTGCTTCGCGTCGGAATTGGCGAGCTCGAACCCAAAGACGCCAGACGCGTCCTTCGCGCCAAAGAGCGCACCCACGAAGTCCCCACCGCTAAACCCCTCGGCCTCTTCCTCTGGAAAGTGGACTACTGAGTTTCCAAGCATTGGAACCCGGCTGAGCCGGGAGCTTGCTGTTTTTCCAAGCATTAGAACTTTTGATCTAAATTTTTCCAAGGTTTGGAAAACAAAAAATGCCGCACCTGATTCCGGAGCGGCAACTCATAAAAAGGCCGAATTATTTTATTCCCGATCGTATAAAGATGCCTTCTCTAATTTTTGAGAATGCATTTTGGTAGATTAGGGGGTCTTCAATCGGATAATCCGTCGCCGACTTCATGCCATAACTGGTTGATGTTTCCTTAGAGCTTACAAAATTCAAGCGGATTTTTGTTTTTCCAGGAGTTAGCTCCTCAATAAATCCCGTGGCCTTTGTATCCGTCATAACGTTTCCAACAAATATAGCCATTTGAGTTTTTGTAGGGCTTTTAGCCGTTATAAAACCGGTATTAAACTCTGCAGAACTTATGATATATCCAAGATCTTGAAATACAGATAATGTGGCTGCGAATCCAATTTTTTTGGTCGTTTCAAACTCTCTAGACTGTATTGCCTGCAACTCGAGACTAGTTTTCTGTGGAGCAGGTGTCGTGCACCCAGTAAAAATTAAGATGCAACAAACGGGCAGTATGAGAATATTAAATTTGAGCATTTTCTTTTCCTTTTTTTAGAAGCTGGAACTCATGCTCTTAAAGTCAGATACTTTTTTTTCAGCATCAAACTTTATGATGAGTGTCATTGTGCGCGATGACTGCTCAAATCCAGATGTGCGGCCACCCACTCCCGCTAAAATAATGGTGGCATACGCCCCAACCTCACTGCTTCTGGAAACCGTTGCGTGTTTTTGGTAAGTCCATACTTCCTCACCGGATCCGTTCACCGTCGCAACATTCGGAGCTCCAAACTTTTCCAGAATATCTGCCTGAGTAGTTACGCCATTTTTTAAAGTTAATTGCACATTACCATGTGTAAATGGATTTTTGTCAGTGTCACTAATCCGTCCCGTGCTAACGCAGCCGACAAGTGAAAGAGCCGTTATGCCCGCGAGGACGGAAAGCAATATAGATTTCTTCATAATACAACGCCTTTCTTTCGAATCCGTTTATCTGCATGAGCCCTGTGCACATGCGCGTTGGGATGATTTATAATCCGATGGGGTGGGGGTGTAAATCTTAAACTTCTTAGGGAAAGCTTTCCATTCGCCGTTGCCAAGGCTATGGCGAGACAAGATGATTGGAAAATAAAAAAGCCGCCCCGAACCCGGAGCGGCTTTGCGTTAAGCATGAGCTGCTTATTCTCCGTAAACTGTGGTGGTGTATTCACCGATGAAACCGAGGATGTTTTTCACTTTGCGATCCACGTGGCTAATTTTGGTGATCCCGCCATTTTGGCAAGCGGCCTCAATGCTAGAATCTCCAACAGCAATCATAGCCAGATAGGACTGACTGGTCGCGGTTCCGACTTTGTCGGCTCTAACCGAATCATCACCCACCATCAGCGGAATAGTGTTGTCGATTAGGATGCCGCCGATTGGGCCTTGTGTTGCGCAACCTGTGATCAGGGCCGCGAACATGAGCAGAGCTAGTATTTTCTTCATAGGATCTCCTTGACGGGAGTGGGTTAAACTCTCCCTCTTGCGACGCAATCTAATTAAAAGAATCAGAAGTGGCAATTGAAAACCCTGTGCTTCTTGCTTTTTAGAAACGGGTTGGGTAGCTTCTCTGATCACATTTTAAGGGAACGATTTATGCCGAAGATTGAAATTATGCCGTCGATTCTGGCGGCCGATATGGGGAATCTAGAAGCCGCTGTTCGCTTGTGCGAACAGGCTGGTGCCGACCAGATCCATTTAGACATTATGGACGGCGTTTTTGTGCCGAATATCAGCATGGGGCCCGCCGTGGTGGCGATGATCAACCGGGTGACGGATCTGCCGCTGGATGTGCATTTGATGCTGATTCGTCCGCAACAGCACATTGAGGCGTTTGCCAAGGCGGGGGCGGATACTATTTTGATTCATATTGAGGCCGACTGCGATGTGGAGGACACACTACAGAAAATCCGCGAGCTGGGCTGCAAGGCCGGAATCACCGTCAATCCTCCCACTCCTGTGGACTCGATTTTTAAAACCTTGGAAACAGGACTGGTCGATGAAGTGCTGGTGATGTCGGTCAACCCGGGATTCGGCGGACAAAGCTATATCGCGGATGCGGAAGCCAAGGTGGCTGAAATCCGCCGCCGCTATCCGGAAATGCTGATTTCGATCGATGGCGGCATCGATCTAGAAACGGTGAAACCCGCGGCGGCCCACGGGGCCAATCTATTTGTGGCCGGCACTTCGCTGTTTAAGGCACCTGATATGAAAGAGGCCATCACCCAAATGCGCAAAACAGCAGAGGCGGTCTTTAACTCAGCAATTTAGCCACAGCCGAACCGGAGTAAAATAGGCAGAATGATTTTTAGGCAGAATAATCCAGAAGTTGAGCCGTTTTCTCCCTATCATTCTGCCAGAAAATTATTCTGCCCTGTCATCCAGCCAACGAGCTATTTAGAAAAACCTGTTAACTATTAATACGACCCGTTTATGTCCGATTTATCCCACATTAGAAATTTTTCAATTATTGCTCACATCGACCACGGGAAGTCGACGCTGGCCGACCGCATCCTGCAGCTGACCGGCGCGGTGGAAGAGCGAAAGATGAAAGAGCAATTGCTCGACGATATGGATCTGGAGCGCGAACGCGGCATCACCATCAAGTCCCATCCGGTGGCGATGCACTACACCGCAAAAGATGGGAAAACCTATCTGTTTAATCTGATCGATACGCCCGGGCATGTTGATTTTTCGTACGAGGTATCCCGCAGTCTGCAGGCCTGTGAAGGGGCGATTCTCGTGGTGGATGCTGCGCAGGGCGTTGAAGCCCAAACGGTTTCCAATGCCTATCTGGCCTCTGATCTGGATCTGACAATTTTTCCGGTGCTGAATAAAATTGAGCTTCCTAGTGCTCAGCCGGAAGTGGTGGCTCAGCAGATTGAAGATTTGCTAGCGATTGATGCATCGGACTGTCTTGAAATCAGCGCCAAAACAGGGCAGGGCATCCCCGAAGTTCTTGAAGCCATCGTTGCGCGAATCCCGCCGCCCAAGCCGGTAAGCGACCATACTCCGCGCGGACTGGTGTTTGACTCCAAATACGACGCATTCCGCGGCGTAGTTGTTTATCTGCGTATGTTTAACGGAAGTTTGTGTCCCGGTGAAAAAGTGAGAATGATGGGCACTGGGCAGGAATATGAGGTTAAAGAGGTCGGGGTCTTTGCTCCCGCACCGGAAGCGCGCAAGGAGCTGACCGAAGGAACGGTCGGCTATGTGATTGCCAACATCAAGGACTCTTCCGAAATTCAAATTGGCGACACGATGACCACCGCCCGAAATCCGTCCAACGAACCTCTGCCGGGATTTAAGGAAATCCATCCGATGGTGTTTGCCGGCATTTACCCGATTGAAACCAGCGACTACGAAAAACTCGGCAAGAGTCTGGATAAATTACGATTGAACGATGCTGCATTTTCCTATCAAGCCGAGTCATCCGTTGCCCTGGGTTTCGGCTTCCGCTGCGGATTCCTTGGACTGCTCCACATGGAAATTGTTCAGGAACGCCTGCGCCGCGAATTCGACCTCGATATCATCGCGTCCTATCCCAACGTGATCTACCGCATCAACCTCAAAAGCGGGAAGGTGTTGGAAATCGATAATCCCGCCTATCTACCAGACATCATGTCGATTGAGAACATGGAGGAGCCCTTCATCAAGGCCACCATTATCACCCCGACAAGCTGTCTGGGCGATATGATGCAACTGGTGATGGAGAAGAGGGGGGCGATTGTTCATACCGACTCCATCGATGCCCAGCGCGTAATGATCACCTGCGATCTGCCGCTCAACGAGGTGCTGATTGATTTCTATGACCGTCTAAAGAGTCTCAGCCGCGGGTATGCGTCCATGGACTACGAATATGCGGACTACCGCGAGTCCGATCTAGTGAAAATGGACATCTTGATTCACAGCGAACCCGTCGATGCCTTTTCCGCCATTGTCCATCGCTCCAAGGCGGTTGGCCGCGGTCGGCAAATGTGTGAGGCGCTTAAAGATGTCATTCCACGTCAGGCGTTTTCCGTGGCCATCCAGGCAACGCTTGGTG
>Ga0307990_1000366_pt1 | contig 42579 bp, 34 predicted proteins | sample EllFjometagen129_FD_203168 | JGI IMG/M metagenome (GOLD analysis project Ga0307990, IMG submission 203168) | Marine microbial communities from Ellis Fjord, Antarctic Ocean - #129 | ecosystem: Environmental > Aquatic > Marine > Unclassified | place: Southern Ocean | collected 2014-10-08
ATGAGCACCTCCATCGCCGTATGCAGATTTTTCACGTGCTTCACCCGTCCCTAAAGCCAGACCCGGATTCTGTGTGCGAAGCGTATATCTGGTTATTTCATGAATCTGGTTAAAAAGATCATTAGAGCATTCAAACGATCCAGCGGATTCAAGTTCAGGCTCGACCATCATTGCTACAGCATCTTTAATTGCAGGCTTTTGGCTAAGCCCGGAAATCACGGCGTAACGAAAGCTGTGATAATTGAATTTTGAGCAGAACGTTTCCCTGCCATTGCCTGCACTGATGAATACATCGTTTTGGTTGAAGCTCTGAAAGCCATCGGAATTGGCCATATGAGCTAGTTTCCTGACGTTGACGTTGTCATTGACATCAGCATAGACAATTTTCACTTCCTGTCCGCCTTTGAGATCATGCATTTGCAACCGCATCCAGCCGGTCAATGGACGGCCAAAATCAATGACCCATTTACCGCTCTTAATCTGAAAAATCTTCTTTGGCGATACAGGCGAACTAGGGCGAACGCTTTCACACCCCTGCCAAGAATGAACCACGTCAGGTGCGTCAATTTCACCAGCAGCAGACCAACTGGAATCATCAAGATCCGCCTTATCCCACCCCGGCACAAATTCACGCCCGTCGTAATGCTCACCGCCAAAATCGTTCCATTTCCAACCGCCGATCTGAGAGATGCAACTTTCTTTGACACGCCAACGTGAATCGGTACCTACCACGGTCAGTCCCGAGGGCGTTTGAATATCAAGTTGAGCGCGAAGGATCGGGGAATTATGTTTGTTGCCGATCCTGGGCTGATGCCAGCCGGCCCCCATCCAAACCGCGATACAGTTTTTGCCTTTAACGAGTAAAGTTGTAACGTCATAGGAGTTGATAAGAAAACGTTTTTTGATTTGTGAAACTCCGGGCGTAAGAACATAGGGACTTACCTTTTTGCCATTGATGCGTAGCTCATAATATGACGGGGTGTTGACATGTATCACCGCCCGCTCAACATCTTCTTTCAAATCGAATGTCCGGCGCAGCCACGGATGCGAAAGTCGCTCAGGAGCCGGATTAGTAATCCACTTAGCGGTCCAGTCTTCAGGTTTCAAAAGCCCCATCGACCACTCGGCCGGTTCGCTCCAGTTGGACGCCTTACCCTCTTTATCCCACACCATAACCTTCCAGAAGCACCGCATTCTCGATATAAGCTCTTTGCCATCGTAAGCAAGATGAATGGACTTATCCGATTGCACCTTTCCGGTGTCCCAAATATCACCGATGTTTCCATCCAGTTTCTCACGCGAACTTGCCACAAGCACATTATAGGCGGTCTGCTTCTGACCACGCTGGATTGATTCTAGCTTCCAACTCAACCGCGGCTTGACCACGTCAATACCCAAAGGATTTTCAAGGTACTCACATCGCAGATCGACAGCACTGAACACTCCGGCAGATGACAGCTCTTTGCCAACATTAGACCATGTGCAAGATGTAACTGCCAAAAGACCACATGAAAGGATTGCCAACAAGATTATTTTGATTCGATTCATTTTTTCACTTTCCCTTTTTTATGCACGTTTTTCATACCGCCACATCCATAAGTACAGATTCTTCTCTACTTTTCTCACTGTGGTTAAACCTGCGAAGCGCACCCTTTACCCTCTACCACTTCTTCTCTATAAACCTTTGCATCTTTGCGCCAATCAAGAAAAGATATAATTGTACTGCCATGGCGAAGCAAATAAAAATTAGTGTGATTCGTGAGATTCGTGATCAAACTATCTTTTCTTTTTTATGATCGCTAATCGCGTGAATTTCGCAAATCTATTGCGGACGGAAGCGGTGGACCTACCGCACCTCGTGAGCCGATCAAGCACTGCTCAAAACCCGCACCCGTAGCTCTCTGGCAGCGCACAATCCCTCCCATAACCCAAACTTCATCTCTTTTGCGCCACGACTCCTTCTTTTCTCAGTGAACATGTCAGGTCGTTCATTTAACACCTTCTCAACAAAGGCTTTGCCGCCAATCACCACTCCATCCGAAAAATAACGCACCTTGCAGTGCAACGCCTCAATCATAGGTAGGCGTCCTCCCGTATCCAGTACTTGATCAACCTTATCCCGACTAAAACCAGGTTTGATCAATTGCCCGGTCAGATCATCATGTCGGCAACCACCTTGCGCATATAAAAGTTCTCGATACTGCATCAAGGCCTGCTTTTCATCAACCTCGCTGCCGACAAACAAATCACAGATACGCCTCTTAGAATCAGCAGCATAACTGCCACACAACTTAGTAGCTCCAACCGCCTCACCATAACCAGACCAATGGTAATCCTTCGGATCCTTAACCAGCCTCGCCCGCACCGGATTAAGGTCAATATATGCTGCCACAACCAGCTGTGCAGACTCACTTTCCTCAACCAGGACGCTCTTAAAGCGCTCCTCCCATAATGTCCCTCGGCGCTCGTGATTAGAGTTGTAATAGATAGAAAAACACTGCTTAAATGTTTTCATAAACTGCGAAAGATCATACATCCTAACCCGGAATTTATCTAGTTGCTTCGCAACCCTCTCCGCCTGACCACTCTCCTGCCACTCCTTCCACTGATCCGCCATCAAGTAATATTTTTTATCACCATAAAGAACCTTAGCCCGCCTCTTGACCTCATTATCAGAGAGAACAATCAGCTCAGGCACATGTAACAAAATGTGAAAATGATTGTCCAAAATTGCGTAAGTCCTTACCTCGCAACCAGTAAAAACTGCCAACCTCGACAGAAGCCCACGCAAATAGCGCTTCTCCAGATCTTTAATTATATATTGCTTATCAACAACCCGACTCATAACATGATATGTAGCCGCCGTATCTAACTTCAGCCGTGAAAATTGCATAACATTAATCTCCTTTAATATGCGCCTAAGATACCAGAATAGATCACGCCTGTCAACTTCAAACAACCTGTCTGTTAGTTTATTCCTGCTGAAACGGCATTTGGTATACCAATGAATTTTTTGAGACGGGAAATACCCAGGCGGGCATCGGCTGAACCGATGGCCGACAAACAAACACGCAATTCCCACGTACGCATCATCGAAAACAATGCCGCCCGCGTTGTCGTACACTGGCGATACGCTCCTGTCTATCCGGATTATTCCCATGCTCATGTCGACCATAAAACTGGATGGAGCGATTGGGTAGACGAGTACTATACGCTGTATCCCGATGGTGTAGGTATTCGCAAAATCCACGTCTTTTCAATGTACCCCTTCCCGCCCGCCGGCAAGGAACCGGGCATGGGAGGCTTTCGCGAATATCACGAATCCATCATTATCAATCCGCCGGGGACCGTCCCGCATGATAACATTAAGGCCGCAGGACTCACCCTTGCCAACATGGATGGGCAAACGGTTACGTATTCCTGGGCGGACGGTCCTCCGAAGATCAACATTAACAATAACAAGAATCTGAACATACCCGAATACCTGCGTAAGGAGCGCCCGTCTCATCCTTGGAGAGCATACCTGACGGATATCGACAAACCAAATATTCACATGGTAAACCTCAAGGCTAAACACAGTCCCTTTGTAATCATTCCGCCCGAAGGCGTAATGGTGGATTGCTATGTCCGTGAAGTCAAACGCGATCGGTCCATCTTCCCATGGTGGAACCACTGGCCGGTCACACAGATCAAGTCAAACGGACGCTGGGCCTACGCGACGGACCGTCCGTCCCACAGTTCGCTTTCCCATATCTATTGGCCGCCCTACAAACAGAACCCCCGCGAGGTAACAAAAATAATGCTCCACGGTATGACAGACGGATCGGCCAAAGATTTGATCCCCCTGGCAAAATCCTGGATAAATTCCCCGGCATTGAAAGTCCTGAAAGGCGCAGCTGCAGCCCCCCTTTACGATCCCGCTGAAAGAGCGTATGTAATGTCATTAACCAAACTCGAATCTAAAAAACCGCTGTATCTGCGATTAGAAAGCACTCCTGGTAAACCGGCAGTAAATCCTGCCATTGTCGTCGGTGGTTGAGACCGCCGCCAAGTAACAGTTTCATTAAACAATCGCAAGGCAAAACAAGGAAAAGATTACCGAGCAGGATTCCGAAGAACCGTCGCAGGAACCGACCTGATATTATGGATCGATCGAACCACAACCAAACCTCTAAGCATAACCATCAAAGAAAAATAGAAACAGCGAATTGTTTTTTGTCTGTCAAAACCGAGTCGATTCGATACCGGCAACATACACATAAACAACCCGTCTCCTAATCGCGCAGGCACGCAGCCTTCTCCAGTTTAATAAGGCATTGTGCCGTTCTTATAAACTTTATAGTGCCACTTCTTGATATATTCACTTCCATGCTTAAAATCGTCGCCATGCGCTCTTAATTTTGCAAACATTTTTGCATCCAGCTTCTCTATCAAAGAGCGCGCTTCAGGAGTTTTAACCAGATTTTTCTGCTGATATGGATCTCTCTGATTATCGTATAGCAACCATGGTCCATCGAGATCACGCACATATGTATAACGCCTTGTGCGGACACCGCGATACTCCTTGCCACCATTTTTGCGCAACCACTCGCCAAAGGGCCAGGCACATTCAATCAAGGCAACATCATCGCCCGCCTCCTCGCTGCCATTCAACACAGATGAGTAGTCGGTACCCTCGACACATGCCGGTATCTTAATACCACTCAGTGCCAGAAGTGTCGGCATTATATCCGGGCTTCCAAATGGCATATCAATCTCTTTGCCCTTTTTGCCCAGCCCCGCTGGATATCTTATCAGCAATGGAACCCTGACCGCTTCGTCATACGGACGCTGCTTTCTCCGTTCGCCCTGCGAACCGAGCATATCGCCATGATCCGATGTGAAAACCAGGATTGTATTATCAGCGATACCCGCTTTATCAATTGTATCCACCAGTTCCCCGATACAATCATCAAGCGCAGCGATATGCGCATAATAACCAGCCAGATCAATTCTGGCCGCAGCCTCTTTTTCACTCGGGACATTGGGGCGCAGCTTAATATCTTCGGGATTAAACATTTTTTGATATTTCTCAGGTGCAGTACCATAGGGATTATGCGGAGGTCCCCACGACAGAAACATGACAAAGGGCTTATCGTTACCAGCACGTCCTTTGATGTACCCCTGAACATCGCGCGTCTGGGCAATTGCATCGTAGCCATCCCACGTTCGTTTGGTCGGATCATCCCCAGCATAATAGTGCGAGTTGTTATATGAATGGGTACACTCAAGTACCTTCCAGTAATCAAATCCCTGCCGCCGGTCTTTGGGAATATACCTGCCACGACCTTGTCCATCAATATGCCACTTGCCAACATAAGCAGTATCGTAACCGGACTTCTTACAGAGCTCTGCAATGGTGACTGCCTCGCTCCGAAGCGGGGCATCATTAAGGAAAAGACCATGTGTAAGCGGATACTGACCCGTCAGCAAACTCGCACGGTATGGAGTGCAGACAGGACAGGTCGAGACCGCATTGGTCAGATTAATGCTTTCGGCAGCAAGTTTATCCAAATGCGGAGTTTTGCCCTGTAAATTCGGGTCACCTCCATAGCCGGTGGCCTGCACCCGCCACTGATCACCAAAGACAAATACAATATTAGGCTTTTTTCCACCGGTGCGTTGCGCACCACGAACATATTCAGGTGCAACCAGCATAGACGTACCAATTGCCGCCGCCTTAAGAAATTCTCTTCTTTTCATTTCAAGTGTCTCCTTTTTAAAAACAAGCCTTCATTCTTTCGTGCTTTTAGTGATTTTCGTGGTTAATATCTTCGTGTTCTCCGTGTTCTTCCTGCCGGATCTGTTCTTCTTGCCAGCTCCACGTTTTGCGACTCTACCACCATTGAGCTTCCTGTCGCGCCTCGCAAATTCTTTGAGCATATACTGGAATTTTTCCGGATTGCTTTTGCTGAGATCATTGCTCTCTATACGGTCCTCTTCAATGTTGTAGAGGTACTGATTATTAACAATCTTCCACTTACCCATAACCAAAGCAATCTTTCTATTTGCATAGTTCTGGTAAAAATATTCATGCTCAGCCCTGTGTTTGCCTGTGAATGCTGAAACGAGGCTTATACCCCGGGCCGGTCCGATCCGACGCCCTTTGAATTCAGCCGGACCAGAAAACCGAAAAATCTGTCGAATCCGCGCTTGATCGGTGTATCGAGATGGTGCCATTTTCCCACCATGAAATTCTGATACCCGCCCAGAGCAAGATGCTCGGGAATTGTGATCCCGGCCTTGTCAATGTTCACCTCTGTATGATAGTGCCCGCTCATGAGTGTTCGACGCGAAGTCTCACATTTGGCACAGTTGGTGAATTGAGTGAACTTAATGCCATCGCTGGCAAGCTTATCGATGTTCAGAGTATTGATCTCACTGCCAAAACAGCCCAGATCCGAGTAGCCCATATCATCAACCATAATTAGAATAATGTTAGGCTGTGTCACATCCTTGGTTACATCCTTGGCCTCCACCAGATATGCTGCCATCAGAATGGCAAAAAGGCCACATGAAAGGATTGCAAACAAGATTATTTTGATTCGATTCATTTATTACTTTCCATTCTGCATTCTAAGGTTAAACTGGTTTTAATATATAATATACCCTATTAAAACATTAACAACCAGCATTTACACCTTTCAAAAATAACTATGGCAAACTATCCGTTTTTCAAATACAATTAATCCTAAATGTTCGGTTTAGAAAGGATCACAAAATGAGAATACATCGCTGCAGAGTTTTCGTGTTTCTGACTGCATTATCCAGTGCTACCACCATAGGATCACACATGCGCAGAATATATATTTTGCTGATGATGTTGATGCTGAGTTCCAGCGGTATCTTTGCTTCTGAAAATGCCCTACTTTGCCTCTCGGCACTTGTTCCCGCAAGGCTCTCTGCCGATAGCGATTTCGACGCACACATGGTGGAGCTCAAAAAACGAGTTCCTAAAGAGGGATTCACCATCGTTATACAGAAGCCATTTGTGGTGATAGGCGATGAGAAACCCCATATGGTAAAATCGCGAGCAGAGAAAACCGTAAAGTGGGCTGTCACACGTCTTAAACACATGTATTTCAAGAAAGACCCGGACGACATTATCGACATTTGGCTGTTTAAAGACAAGGTCAGCTACAAAAAACACGCATGGGAGATATTTCGTGATAAGCCGGATACTCCATTCGGCTACAGCTCATCTCAACACAAAGCCTTGATAATGGATATATCGACGGGTGGAGGAACGTTGGTTCACGAGATTGTCCACCCCTTCATTGACTCCAACTTTCCTGAATGTCCGTCGTGGCTTAATGAGGGACTCGGATCTTTGTACGAACAGTCGAGTGGTAAAGGTAAGATGATTGTGGGCCTGACAAATTGGCGACTGGCAGGGTTGCAGAAAGCAATCAAAGCCGGAAATTTGACATCTTTCAAGAAGCTTACTTCGACTACAACTCATGAATTCTATAATGAAGATCGTGGCACCAACTATGCGCAGGCCAGATACCTCTGTTATTACATGCAACAAAAGGGAGTCCTGACCAAGTTTTACCATGCCTTTACTGCCAATGTCAAAAAAGACCCTACCGGCTATGAAACCCTGAAGAAAACAGTTGGCGAAAACGATATGAAGGCTTTCCAGAAAAGATGGGAAGCTTTCGTTCTGGAACTGCGCTTCCCATCGAGATGATCATTCTACATTCTACAGAGCGCAGCGACTCCACTCGAACCTCCAGGGCTTTTTAAACAGGCTCTAGCTAGAGACACGCTTTCTGCAGCCAGGCACGGGCTTTCCTGCGGTATTCGCTTTCACGATGCATCCACATATCCGTATGTGGATGAATCACCTTACCTTCGGGAATATGGAAAATCTTTGCGACGGGCACATCCAGAAAGGTGAATTGCGCTAGCTCAAGATGCTCTTTAAGATAGTCTGCGTAACCACCGCAGACAAGTACCGGGCGTCCCTTAAGACGTGCCAGACGTTTCAAAGCGGACTTGCGGTCGCTCTTCGGGTAGCCCCACTTCTTCTGTCCATCAAAATGGTCATGGGTGAATATGCCCTTCCAAAACTTGGCGATCTGATCATCGGCCAACCCGATATAACTGGCACCAATTGCACCTCGTGAAAAACCACAGATAAATAAATTGTCCGGATTGCCGCCGAACTCTTTGCAGATGCGCGGCAGGTTGACCTTACAGTAATCGATGGTTGCCTCTCGGTCACCCCACCATGTGACAGCATTTTTTTTGCATCCCTTTTCCACATAAGGCATACACACCCAGATGAACCCCCGACCGTCGCTCATACCATAGCCCAGGTTAGCATCTTTAGCCTCACCGGTCGAGTTGCACCAGAGTGCTTTATTGCCGGTATACTCAACAATAACAGGATAGCTGCCACCCGACTTCCAGTTTACCGGCAGATAAAGCGAGTGATAAACTTCCGTACCTTTATACTCGGGTGCAACCTGACGTACCCGCCTGCCCGCCGCCGGAGACTCATCGGTCATTACCGGCGTAACAAGATCGGTAATAACCTTTGTATCGCCGGGAATGAGGCCACGGTATTTTCTGCTAATACGCTGGCCCTCCTCTTTGGAAACCTTGCCCAGCGGACGGGCGTTGGCACCTCTTATTCCCTTGTCGCCTAAATCTGCGCGCGCATCATCCAAGAGCTTTTCCAAGTGCTGACGTACCTGCCGATACTGTTCACTGCAGTCGATCTTTTCGCCGATATCCGTCTCCAGGTTGTACATCGCCCATTTTCCGTTCTTTCCTAGATGCAACTTCCATGGACCGGAACGTACACCCGTTAAGGTCGCCGAGGTATCGTTGCCCTCCTGAAACTTGCCATAACTGCCCCTATAATAGTAATAGGCTTGATGAGGCGTTTTGGCACCCTCCTCGGTCATCAGCGGCCAAATATCCTTTCCATCTATGACGCGATCGGTCGGCATATTACTGCCAATAAGCCGGGCGAAGGTTGGAAAAATATCCATAATCGAGGCTGTCTCAGAGCAAACAATGCCTGCGGGGATTTTACCCGGCCAGCGCATGATGCAGGGAACGCGCAAGCCGCCTTCCAGAGTAGCTCCCTTGCGCCCGCTCAATGGTTTCGCCGAACCATCCGGATGCTGTGGCCCGTTGTCGGATAAATAGATCACCAGAGTATTGTCCTCAATGCCGAATTTGCATAATGTATTGAGAACCTCGCCGACCGACCAGTCCAGTTCCTGCACTGAATCGCCCCATACGCCCCTTTGGGATTTTCCTCTAAATTCCTTAGATGCAAGCACCTCGTGGTGAACCTGCGCGTGCGACATATAGAGAAAGAAGGATTTATCCCGATTGGCACGTATGAACTCCAGCGATTCATTGGTGATTCGCTGGGTAAAATCTGTGTCGTCTGGGTTAAATTCGACTTCATCTTCCTTGCCGGCAACCATCTTGCGCCATTGACGTCGATAATATGCCGTAGGTCCGTCAGTGTGTTCGGTCTTACCTCGACGGATCTGACTGATAGGAATTCCCGAGAAATAGTCGAAGCCTTGAGCAATCGGACTCATGCTTTCGTGCAAACCAAGATGCCATTTACCAATCAGTGCAGTCGCATAACCGGCGGCCTTTAAATGTTCGGCAATGGTTATCTCATCGGGATGAAGACCGATTTCCGGACCGTTCAACGGACAGGTCACCCCGACCCGCTGATAGTGACTGCCGGTCATCAACGCCGCTCGCGAAGGCGAACACCAAGGGGCAGCATAAAAACTGGTAAATCGCACACCCTCTTTAGACATTTGGTCCAACACCGGTGTCTTGAAGCCCTTTGCGCCATAACATCCCACATCGGCATAACCCTGATCGTCCGACAGGATAACAATCAGATTCGGCTTATCCTTTTTTTCTGCAACCGCATCAAGTGCATTTTTATAATGCCATGAATTATCACCAAGCTCATGATCACCAATCCCGGCATACAACTTAACTCCGTGAACCTTCAAGCGCTCCTTCCACGTCGGATAGTAACTATCAGCAAAATGCTCGATACCAGCAACGCCCGGTTTAACCTTGTTGTTGTGCCACTCCCCCATAACAAGATCGCCCGGCACAAGCATAAAATCCGAATTCTCTGCTTTCACCGATTCAAGAATATATGATAGCGAATCCTCCCACCCATCCTGAGGGTATTTAGTATCGACATTTAAAAAGTCCGGCATCGAAACAAAACGCCACGCTGGTTCCAATGCAGCCTGGCTGATCGAACACAAGGCCACAAATGCCAGTATTAAAAATATTACGCTATTTCGGTTTTTCATCATCTCCTACTATTTATGGATATTCGTTGATGTTTATGGGGCACCCTCTACGCCATACCTGACAATACCCAGTTAACCGATGCCATCGTGATCAGTTGCACACGTCCATCGGCATCCACCAGGTAATGCGTCGGCACAACCCTCCATCCGGTCTGTGCATAACAATCCAGTCTGGCACTACCGCCTGCCAGCGCGAATCTCAATGGTTTTGTATATTTTATCCGACAAAGAGACAACATCCAGTGAGCAACTCGCGAATTCGATCTGGGAGAAGTGAAGTTTTGCGGCAACGGTGGAAGCTTGGACTTGATCTCCACTGCATTATAACTTCTGTACTTTCCTTTTTGTTCCTGCAATAGCAAGCTATGCTTGATGTTGCTATTACTCATAACATGTAACTTAAATCTACTTCAAATTCAAATAAAACTCAATCTTAAAGATCTTTCACAATCCCGGCCCTCACCGGATTCAGATCAATATATGCCCCCGCCACCAGCTGCGCATACTCACTCTCCTCCACCAGCACACTCTTAAAACGCTCCTCCCACAAAGTTCCCCGACGCTCATGATTTGAGTTGTAATAGATCGAAAAACACTGCTTGAACGTCTTCATGAACTGCGATAGCTCATACATCCTTGCCCTGAATTTATCTAGCTCGTAATATGTAAGTCGTAATACACCAACAGAGACTCCCTGTCAACCACAAACAACCTGTCTGTTAGTTCGTTTGTTAGTTCGTTAGTTGTCTTTTAGAACCATAGCTTATTGGTTATCGGTAAAAATTACTCTTTACCCTTTAGACTTTACCCTTTAATGTATCGCCTTATGAAACCAGAAATTTTATCTCCGGCAGGATCTTATGATGCCGCTGTTGCCGCTTTTCAATATGGAGCAGATGCCATCTATCTTGGGTTGCAGTACTTTTCCGCCAGGGCGGAGGCTCAAAACATATCACTGGAGGAATTTCAACGTCTCTGCGCTTATGCAAAAAGCTTTGCGCCCTCAAAAAGAATCTACATAACCGTCAATACTCTTATACTGGACGGAGAGCTTAAGCGTGTTTTTGAGATGCTTGACACCCTTGGTGAACTCAACCCGGATGGCGTGATTGTGCAGGATCTTGGCGTAGCCCGTCTGATCAGAGAGCAGTTTTCACAACTGCCAATGCATGCCAGCACCCAGCTTGCTGCACATAACCTTGATTCGGTTCTGGCTCTTAAAGAGATGGGGTTCAAGCGGGTTGTGCTTGCCCGCGAACTTTCAATCAGCGAAATAGAGTATATTGTCCATAAATGCGGCATTGAAATTGAGGTATTCGTACACGGAGCCCTCTGTTACAGCTACAGCGGACTATGTCTGTTTTCTGCGCGGACATGTGGTCGAAGCGGCAACCGCGGGCATTGCGCTTACTGCTGTCGTCACTCATTTTCAAACGGAGAGGAATCCAGCCACCCCTTCTCGATGAAAGATCTCGCCCTGCTTCCAATTCTTGACAAACTGACAGATACCGGCGTTCACTCGCTGAAGATTGAGGGACGTATGAAGAACCCGCTCTATGTTGCCGGGGTCACCTCTGCATATCGTAAGAAAGTGGATGGTATGCTTCCATACGGTGCAGAAAAAACTATTGTTGCCGATATGCAGACAGTATTCAGTCGCCCGTGGACACAACTCTATGCTGAGTCCACCGAGCAGAATTCAGCAACTATAATTGATTCCGAGACAATCGGTCACAGGGGCGCTGAGATCGGCCGGGTTATCTCCGTTTTCAAAGAACAGGACAACCGACGTTGGCTACGCTTTAAGACTTCCCGTGAACTTGAGAAACATGATGGCATCCAGATTGACATAGAGGATAGCGTACGTCCCTTTGGATTTTCCATCAGAAGTATGCATCGGCGCGGAGAGGACCGCGAACAGATTATCATCCCGACAGGCACCGATGTTGAGATTGAGATTATTGATGCCAGCCCGCCGCTGATTAAGAGCGGAGCTAAAGTATACTGCGCATCATCTCTTGCTGTGCAGAGAAAGTACAGTACCACAACTGTACGTGCCTCTGAACTTGACACAGGAATCAAGATTGATATCTCTGTTTCTATCACTCCGGATGAGTTGTCTTTGTCAGCAAAAACAGCGCATACTGCAATCGTTATTATGGCAAAACACAGCCTAGCTGTTGCACTTGAGCCGGCAAAGAACCCGGACAAAACTGAAGAGGGCGTAAAAAAAGCCTGCACCAGGCTGGGTAACACAGCATGGTCACTCAACCAGCTGACCGTATCGGATGAGCACCAGCTCTATCTTCCCCCGGCTATACTGAACAACTCCCGGCGGGAACTCATCAAGAAGCTTGATCAGGAGCATGAACGTCTTCATAGAGAACGTGCGGAACAATTCGAAGACTCTCTTAAAGAGCAGGAACTGCTGACAGACCAGAAAACCGTAGCGGAGTTCACCCTCAAAACACGTCTTTCCACCCCGCGGCCGGACGCTGAATATCTGCAAAAATTTACACGGGTGGTTATTGATATTGAACATCTGTCGATTGAGCAGACCCTTGAGGCTGTCAGTTGCTGGAATGAGTTAATCTCTGACAGGCAGTCGCTGATTCTGGCAATGCCTCTAATAACCAGGCTAAAAGAGCGCAATGACCTCGAAAAGTGCATAAATCAGCTGATTGAACTTGGATTCAGGCAATGGGAGATCGCCGACCTCGCAGGTTTTCAGCTCTTAAAATCAAGGGGAGTCACTCCCGTCTCTGCTGACTGGACGCTCTATTGTCTTAACCGTTTAGCCTCTGAAGAGCTACATGCCAAAGGTTTAGAATCACAGGTTATATCACCTGAACTGGTTGATATGGACGCGCTTTATCCTGATACCGGCACAACATGCGCAAAGGAGTACCTGATTTTTCAGCACACCCCGCTTTACATATCAGCGACGGCACCGCTTCTGAGCGGAATCTCTGACAAGCATGCAATCAAACTAACTGGCAGAGACCGCCACGAATTCATCACATACAAACGTGGCAGCGAATGGATTACAACAGAACAGGATCCGCTGGATCGCGAAGACCAGATAGAGGAAGCACTGCGTTATGGAATAAGCCGCTTCCGCATCGACTGGTCCTGGAGTGCCGGTTGATATGCATCCAAAATGATTTTTCAGGTCAGGCATCCAGGTTTTTTAGATACAGAAAGTCCGATTTTTACGCACTTTATACAGTTCGGTTTAGCGGAATTGTGTAACGCGCTGAGAGCGCGTTACTTCTCGATATTAATTCCATAACGGATATAGGCCGGCACATCAAGATCCACGCCCTCATAAATTGTAGGTTCGCTATTCTGGAACGGACCGCGCCCTGTTGGACCGAAGGAAAGCTTGCTGACCTTACCTTTTACCCGGCCTTTACGGAGATTTCGTGAAACAGGCAGAACATCGGCAACAGGAGGTTGATCAAGACTTGGAACGTCAGACGCAAAGCTTTCAGACAAAGGTTTCGAACCATTTTCAAAAGCAAAGACAACAACCTCGATCCGTCCTTCAAAAAAGGGATCCTGCACCGTTCCCATCTCAATCCGCGAGCATTTCTCAAAGAGACCGGTTATACCTTTCATCATAACCGAGATCTCTGAGAGCATCAGATCATCTCCGGCAATAACACCCACAAGCAAAGCCTCGGCTTTCGCCGGTTTACCTACTGGGTTTTTCAGTAATTTGCAATCGCCCAGTTGTTTGACGACAAGATGAGCACGTTCAAGCACATCATCTGATGCCGCGAAACCCATGCGTGCCTTAGTGCCGCTAACAGCCAAAGATCGCAATCTTTCCGTATCAATTTGAATATACCCCGGCATACAGAGCATGCGCCACAAGAGTGAAATTCCGGAGCCGAGTATCTCCACGGCCTGCACGTTAGCTTCTTTTAGATTATCGCTGCCGCTCTGGGTGTACAAATCATCAAGCGGAATTGTAATCAGCGTATCTGCATTGTCCGCTATCAGGGATAGTCCTCTCAGCGAGAGTTCCCGGCGCGAACTCCCCTCAAACTCAAAAGGAAGTGTTGCAAAACAGAGGGTATTTATACCTCGTTCATGAAGGTATTTGAGAATCTCGGGGGTTGCTCCACCTCCGGTACCCGCACCAAGACATGTCACTATCACAACGGTACGGATACCTTCTAAAAAAGGATCAAGGTTTTTAAAATCATCCTGTACCGCCAATCGGCCGTTGACTATATCGCCACCGGCACCATGCCCCGCAAATCTGGCACCACCTATCAGCAGAAAATCAAATCCGTCAATTTCGCTAGCGCGACTGGACATTGCATCGGTATCAACACCAAGCACCTTGATAGAAACATTGGCCTTAGCCGTAATTGCCTGGGACAATGCACAACCGCCACCTCCGACTCCCATTAAAAGTAAATCAGATATAATTTTCATAGATCACCATCCGAATAAGCTCTTAAACATTGACCAAAACCCTGATTTTGTTTTCAGGCGGCTATTGGCATCGAAACCGTATTTAACCAGCCCGGCAATCGTTGCATAAGATGCCGGTTTATCAAGATTATCAAAACCATCCACATTGATTGGAACTCCGATTCTGCAGGAGGTACCGAATATGCGCTCAGCGAGTTCGGTAACGCCCTTAAGATATGCCCCGCCGCCTGTCAGAACAACACCAGCGCCAAGCTGACAAAGAAAGCCGCGTTCATCCAGTCTGGCCCTGATAATCTTAAAGAGCTCGTCCATACGGGCGTTGATAATTACCTGCAGTGATTTTGCACTGATAGTCCGGTTGTCAAAGCCCACCTCTTCCGGCAGTTCAATTCTACCCTTGGATACTTCGCTGTTTACAAGCGCACTGCCATGTTTACACTTAACCTGCTCTGCACGCATCAGTGGAATATTAAATCCAGTGGCGATATCGTGAGTGGTATGATCACCACCTATTCCCAGACAGAAGATATCTGAAATCAACTGTCCGTAGAATGTCATAGCCGTTGTTGTTCCCGCACCCAGATCAATCAGCAGAACACCGTCACGTTTCTGAGCGGCTGTCAACACGGCCAGCGATGCAGAAACACCATCAAAGGCAACATCAATCACATCCATTTTAATATCTTCCACAACCCTCTTCAAGTTATCTATCCGGTTTTTATTTGCCTGGATGTTGATTGCACTACGTTCAAGCATCTTGCACTGCATCCCTTTCGGGTCAGAAACACCATGCTGATCATCAACTGAATACGATTGATGCAGACTATGCAGCAGCACCTGCTCCGATTCCAACGGGGGTGTACTAAGCAACTCATCCAGATCCGTCATATCGGCCTGACAGACAACCTTGTCGGATGACTCTATCGGCAGCACCTCCCGATATGGTTTTCCCTCGATATGTCCGCCGGTGGCCGAGATCAAAGCCTGCCATATACTGACCTCAGCTTTATCTTCAGCTTCAACTCTGGCCGATTCGACCCCATTAGAGGCCTGTTTGAAATCAATAATTTGACCTTTGCGGACTCCGGTCGTAGGATACGTTCCCAGACCGGTCACCCGCATCCTCCCGTTATCATCTGGTTCACCAACACACACAACCGTGCGCGAAGTTCCAATTTCAAGTGCTACAACCGGATCTCTTCTCATAAGAGCACCCTCTCTGTTAAGTTAAAAGTTCGTAGATCTTCCAATGATGCGGCCAGGTATCTGTGCATCAAACATCATAAACTGCATCCCGATATCGTTATTCATTGCGTTAACCAGCTTATCATACTGATCAATCATCAATCGTTTTGATTTCTCGCTCCGGCTCTCCATATCGGCCCAGGTAATTTTTGCCCGGCGGCTATCTGGGAATGTCAGCAGCAAATATCGGGAGTTCGATGTATCAACCGCCATAAAGCGACTCCTACATTCAGTGCGAAAGGTTGATTCAGCAAGCATAACGGCGGCCATATCCATTCCTCTGAGATTATCACCAGGTTTGGTTTCCTTAATTATTTTTGAACCTATAATTATAGGCAACCCGCTGGTTCTGGTATAACGGACAAAAACCACCCCTTCATTATCAACCACTCTACCGTCAATCATCACGCGTGCAATGGGTTCTCTCTCAATTATAGAGATCCTTAGGGTTGCCTGACTGGGTCTGATAATGGAAACCTCTTTAATACTGGGGGCTTTTTGCATTAGCTGGTCACGTTTCTGATCAATATCTATCAGAAAAAGATTAGTTCCGGGCGTAATTCCGATAAACTCCCGCACCAGGTCAGGGGTCAGCGTATTGCCAGTGTCAATAAAGATGTTTGAGTAATCATCTTTTACAACAAAAAGATCTTCTGTTTCATAATAATATAGGTGGAACGCATAACAGAAGCCAAAGATTACAAGCGCAACACATGCCATAAGTGCTGCTATTTTCAGCAGCGGCTTAACCCAGAGTGGTCTCTCAGTTGTCCGTCTGGACCTGCGACTGCCTTTTGCTGCAGAAGACCCCTTTTTTGAACCTGTCCCAGCTTTCTTTTTAGTACTCTTTAAATTTTGAAATAACTTCCACTTCATACTGCTAACCGCAAATCCCTGTTTTCCACATTAGTTTCCCTGACAACTCAAACTTAAATGATATCAATCATACGCGGCTAACTCAACAAGCTTTGAACAAAGTTCATTAAAAGTTATCCCCGCTTTAGCTGCCGCCAGCGGCAGCAGGCTGGTTGAGGTCATTCCGGGGATGGTATTGACCTCCAGAACGAACAACCCACCCTCCGGACTGACCCGGAAATCAACCCGGCTGACGCCGCGACACCCCAAAGCCTTACATGTCAGCATAGCATAGCACTGTGCTTTTGCGATCAGTGGCTGATCCTCCAACCCCTCAGGAATTGCAAACTGAGTGACATCCTTAGTATATTTCTCTTCAAATCCATACCACCCATCGGGGGCCAGAATTTCAATAAGTGGAAGTGCCTCACCGCCCAGAACTCCGACAGTCCATTCGCGTCCGGGAATATATGCCTCAACCAGGGCATCGCCGGAACCATCGGCCAGGCAGGCATCCTGGACTGCAGCCGCTAAATCCTCCGGTCGACTAACCTTGCTAAGTCCGAAACTAGAACCTTCGCGTGGAGGCTTAACAACCACAGGGAACGACAAATTCTTCAGTTTATCACCCTCTTTAAGAATTTCAAATGGGGCCGTGGGAACATCGGCTTCCTGCAGCGCCTGTTTGGTCAGAACTTTATCCATCGCAACTCTGCTAGCCGCAGCACCGGGACCGGTGTAGGAGATCCCCAGTTTATCCAGATCAGCCTGCACGCCTCCATTTTCACCATAACCGCCATGCAGCGCAATAAAAGCGAGCTTGGTATCAGCAGGCAGAGATTCCAAACTATCGTGCTCAAGCACGACAGGTTCAACATCATAACCAGACTCACGCAGAGCTTTCTCAACCGCTGCACCTGATTTCAAAGAGACTTCGCGCTCATTTGAAGTGCCGCCCATTAAAACCACAATCTTCTTCATACTGTCTCCTGTTACTTCCGAGATCACTCACACTCTGATGCCGCATATCTCCGGCTTCAAATCAATCCTGCTCTTGAAAAAGACCCTGTTGCGCATTTTTTTTATCAAAGCCACAACATCCGAAGCGGTGCCTTCCTTATCAACCGCAACGATATTGGCATGAAATGCAGTCACATAAGCTCCCCCGACACGCATACCTTTACAACCGGCCTGATCAAGCAATCTTCCCGCTGACTCCGGAAGCGGATTCCTGAAAACCGAACCGGCCGTACGCACTCCCTGCAGGTTAACACGCTTCGCTCCGAATATCCGTCGCTGCCTCTTAATCGACTCCCGGTCGCCACGTTCCAGGCCCAGTGTGCAGCGCAGTGCAACCGCATTCTTGAGCAGATCACATTGACGATACCCGAAACCACACTCATCTACAGATACGCTTTTAATTGCGCCATCGTAACCGATACAATCAATCTTACGAACACAATCACATATCTCACCGCCGTGCGCCCCCGCATTCATTGCCAGCCAGCCACCCAATGTACCCGGCACGCCCTCTAGAAACTCAAGCCCGGCAAGACCGTGCTGCTCGAGCATATCCAACAACTGCGGGCCGCGCAAACCACATTCGGCCTCAACCTCAACATCCTTAACCTGCAGTTCATTCATGCGTCCCGGCTTAAATCTGATCAGACATCCATCAAAACCGCAATCGCTGAACCAGGAGTTCATACCTCCTCCAGCCACTCTCCATTCAATTTCGTGGTTGCGGCACAGATTCACGACTGCCTGGATTGCAAGACAGTTCTCAACTTCAATCCAGTAACGCGAACTTCCAGCCGTAGGAAACGCTGAACAGCTGCTTAAAGATCTATAACAACTTAAACAAGCCCCATCGATCACGGCAATCTCTCTCTCAAAATCACCTTGTTTATCAGATCCGAAGCCGTCATTCAAAGCATCACGCAGGTTAATCACATCGCCGGCGCCGGCAATCAGGACCAGATCACCACTCTTGAGAGAGTGCTTCAAATAGAACCAGCACTGATTAAGATCAGATGCCAGCGAAACCTTTAAATCAGGTAACTGCTGCCTGAAATGTGCGTATAAATCACAGATGTCGCCTCCCTCGATCAAACTCTCGGAGGCGGCATAGACAGGCAGTAAAATCAGCTCATCCACCTTATCAAAAGCCGCTGGAAACTGATCACCCAGAGCACAAGTACGCGAGTAACGATGTGGCTGGAAAACAGCAACAAGCCGTTTCGGAGTGCAGGCGGCCGCCATTTCAAGCGCGCCTTTCAATTCGGCAGGATGGTGGGCATAATCCGCTACAAACCTGACTCCGTCAACACTTTTCAACTCCTCAAAACGTCTGCCCGGCAGTTGTGTGCAGGCCGCCGGCAACATGTTGAGAACATCTTCAACCTTAAAGTCATACATTAGCGCAGCCGCAGCTGCCCCGAGCGCATTCAATATATTATGGCATCCGCCAACTTCCAGCTCAACCCGCCCATACTTCAGACCTTTAAAAAAAACTACGAATGAAGATGCGCCCTCCTGCACAACAACATCTGCCGCTCTTAGAGTTGCATCCTCGTCAAACCCGAAATCCAGAAATTTTTTACCGGATCTGGTTACCACATTGTAAGCCCGTTTATCATCACGGCAGACACAAACCCCCCTGCCGGTCTGGCCAACCACATCTTGAAAACACTCAATCAGAGACTCCTCTCCGTCAAAATGCTCCAGATGATCAAGATCAATGTTATTAACCACGGTCAACTCCGGATGATAATATTGCAGAGTTCCATCACTCTCGTCAGCCTCAACAATCAGCAACTGATTATCTCCCGGCGAAGCAACACCACCTAGTTCAGCGGTATAACCACCGATGCACCACCCGGGATCCGAGCCCAGCTCCTGAAAAAGACGGGCCGCAAAGCAGGATGTGGTCGTTTTACCATGAGTTCCGCAGATTGCAATGCCAAATGACTCTGAGATCAGAGAGGCCAGCACCTCACCGCGAAAACAGACCGGTAAGCCTCTCGCTCGTGCTGCCGCAAGCTCCGGTTCGTCGGGGCTGACTGCCGGTGTCACAATAAGAGTGGCATTATCAGAGAGAGCGTCCACATGCATTTCAGAGTGGCCCTTGTATACAGCGACCCCGGAGCTGCGCAAACCATCCGCAAGTTCATTCAGAGATGAATCGCATCCGCTCACATTATAGTTGCGTGCCGCCAGCAGTCTGGCCACTCCGGCCATACCCACACCGCATACGCCTACCATATGGATATCGCTGCCCAACGGCATTTTCATTTCTAAACGCTCCTACTCACATAGCTGATGGCTGCCAGAGGTACATCAAACCTGAGTTTGTATGTTTCCCCTCAACCAGCTTCTCGAGCTTCATGCCGATACCGGGACCTCCACCTCCAAGCAAATCACTGAGCGTCACATGCTCCTGATACTTATAGACCTTAACCGAATCCTCTCCCAGCAGTTCTGCAACCTTTTTCTCGGCATCCTGATAGTAGCCAATGCCATCGATCAAGCCATTTTCAACGGCCTCATCAGCAAGATAAACTCGTCCATCGGCCAATTCTCCGACCACCTCTTTAGTAAGCTCGCGGTTTTCGACAATCAGCTCAACAAAGCGCTCATGCATTTTTAAAATCAGCCTCTGCATAATTTCCATCTGCTCCGGATTAACCGCCTGCATCGGATTAAAGAAATCCTTATTCTTACCCGATTTGACTGTCACATCAGTGATACCGATCTTTGCAGCCAGCTCTTTTATATTGTAGGACTGCATGATAACACCGATCGAGCCGGTAACGGTGGTTGGATGTGCAATTATGTAATCGGCCGGCAACGAGATATAATAGGCCCCCGAAGCGGCCACGTCACCCATCAGAACAACGATCTTACGTTCAGGCGAGGCCGCTTTAAAATCAAGCAGCGCTTTATAAATGATATCACTGGCGGTGATACCTCCACCACCGCTGTTAACATCAAGGATCAGAGCTTTAACGTTCTTATCATGGGTAGCCCTGCGAATTGAGCGCAAGGCGGTTACCGCACTGCGTTCACCCCAGCCCGACGAGGAAAGCATAATCATGCCGCTGACCGGTACCCTGACAACTTTAGCGGTGCCAGATCCGGTTGACCACTTCTCCATCATAACAGGAGATTCGTCCTCCCCGCGCGCTGATGCACCTTCCTTGAGAAAAGAGCCATTAAGCCCTGCTGCCTCAAAATCAAATTTTGCAAGGCCAAAAAAGAATAAAGCGGCTAAAACTGCAAAACCCGCACCTGCGATCGCCATCATCACAAGACAACCAAAACCGCAGCCTTTTGAACTTTTTTTATTACCATCATTTTCGCTCATAGATTCTCCCTTCATGTTTGAAATTTATGGTTTATAGTATCACACCCCTTGCCAAAGCCGCAAGAATATCAGCTAGCCGGATATTTTTCCTTTCGCGCCCTCTAAATTGTAACTTTCAGACTCGAACAACCAGCTGAGATTTGATATCATTTGAAATTAATGCGTTATAAGACTAAACATATTTTTGAGTACGCGGGGTTACGTGCTATTACAGCATTTTTTAATGTTTTGCCGTATGGTTGTGCCATTAGTGTCAGTCGCGGGATTGCCTGGCTCATGTTTCATGCGGGCCGTTTCCGTCGCAAGGAGACATTCCGACGTATCCGCGAGGTTATGGGCAGTGGCACGCCTGAAGCCAGAATCAGGGAAATTGCATGGATATCACTGCGCAACATGGTTTTCAACATGGTTGAGATGATGCGTGCACCTAGGATTGACAAGGCATGGATTGATGCGCACATCCCCGGTTTTGCCGAACAGGTTAAAGATGTTCATCCCCTGATTGAAAAATATGGAGGTGCTGTGATAGCAGTGCCGCATACCGGCAACTGGGATCTGGCCGGATGGGCCTGCAATCAATACGGAATCAAGATGTTCAGCATTGCGGCCAAGCAGAAGAATCCGCTGGTTAACAGCTGGATTAACTGTCAGCGTGAATCCGGCATGACCATCCTTGAACGGGGTAGTGGCACATTGAAACAGATCCTCCGTCTCCTGCGCAAGGGATCTGTGCTGGCAATTCTTCCCGATGTCAGGGTTTACACCCCTGATCTTGAAATCGCTTTTCTAGGTGGCATGGCTAATCTTGGCCGAGGCATGGCTCAATTTGCGATCACCTCCAAAGTGCCGATCATACCGGCAATTTTTAAACGCTGTGATGACACATCGCATCAGGGCTGGAGCTTTGAACCCATCTTCCCTGATCCCCGACTGACAAAAGATGAGAATATCAGAGAGATGACCGCGAAGGTTATTGCGCTGATTGATAAATTCATCAGGGAGGAACCGGAGCAGTGGTTCTGGTACAACAAGCGTTGGATTCTAACTCCGGTCCGCAAACAGGGGCAGAAGAATTTAATTAAGAACTGAAAAAGGATCTAAACAACAATGATAAAAGTTAATGAAAACTACGCTAAGCTTCAGGCATCTTACCTCTTTTCAGAGATAGCCAAACGTGTAGCCACCTACCAGAGCGAGAATCCGGATCAAACATTGATTAAACTGGGCATAGGTGATGTTACCGAGCCCCTGCCACCTGCCTGTGTGCAGGCAATGCACAAAGCAGTTGATGAACAGGCCTCGCTCGATACCTTCAGGGGATATGGACCGGAACAGGGCTATGCCTTCCTGCGCGAGGCAATTGCGACCAACGATTTCCAGGCCCGCGGGGCGGATATTAACGCCGATGAGATATTTGTAAGCGATGGTGCCAAATGTGATACCGGCAACATTCAGGAGATCTTCAGCACCAGCATCAGCATTGCGGTCCCTGATCCGGTATATCCGGTATATGTGGATACCAACGTCATGGCGGGACGCACAGGCAAATGCATACGCGGACGCTATAAGAAGCTGGTTTATCTTGACTGCACGGAGGAGAACAATTTCGTTCCGGCTCTGCCTGAGGAGCCGGTTGATCTGATCTACCTCTGCTTTCCCAATAACCCGACCGGTGCCACCGCAACCCGCGAACAGCTGCAGAGCTGGGTGGATTACGCCAGAGAGAATAAATCGATAATTCTTTTTGATGCCGCCTATGAAGCTTTTATCCGCGATCCTGAACTACCTCACAGCATCTATGAAATCAAAGGAGCCCGCGAGGTCGCCATTGAATTCCGCAGTTATTCAAAGACCGCCGGATTCACCGGAACCCGCTGTGCCTACACCGTGATTCCAAGATCGCTGACCGGCTACACGAAAAAAGGTGAGGAGGTCTCAATCCATGCTTTATGGAACCGCCGCCACTGCACTAAATTCAACGGGGTTTCATATCCTATCCAGCGAGCAGCAGAAGCGGTTTACTCCGAAGCCGGCAGAGAGCAGATCAAAACACTAACTGATTTCTATCTGGAAAATGCCCGTATAATCCGGGAAACAATCGGCAGCCTGGGATATTCAATGACCGGCGGTGTTAACAGCCCCTACATCTGGATTAATACCGGCCGCGACTCCTGGAAATTTTTCGACCGTTTGCTGAAACGCGCCGGGGTGGTTACCACCCCGGGTGTCGGCTTCGGAAAGTGCGGACAGGGCTTCATCCGAATCAGCGCATTCAACAGCCGTGAAAATGTTGAGGAGGCCATGCAACGCATTAAACGCGTTCTGCGCCGCTAAGAACTATTATCGTATCCCCCGTCCCGCAATTGATAGGGGGATACCTCATCCGCTTTCTGCGGACAGCTCTGAAAACACAGGAACGAAAACTCACTGAAAACATGATCAACCTGTTTCACAAAACAACTAATTAAGGTATAATGAAATTGATGACAAGATTTCTAACATTACTGTTTAGTGCGGGAGTTGCCTCATCGGCTCTGACAGAATCCACCTTCCCCACAGAGCAGTGGAAGGAACGTCCTGACCCGATCGCCAGTCCTTATGCGGAAAAAGGTGGTACTCTGCGTTTTGCTGCTTCGCAATCCCCTAAGAGTTTCAACTACTACATCGACAACAACACCTATACTGCATTGATGTTCAGTATGATGTACGAGACTCTTTTAGGCAACGACTCCCTGACCTATGAGTTCACACCCCGTCTGGCCCGTCGCTGGTGCATCTCCGATGACAGATTAACCTACACATTTCATCTTGATCCTGAGGCAAAATGGAGTGACGGACAGCCGGTTACAGCAGAAGATGTCCAATGGACTTTCGACCAGATCATGGACCCGAAAAATCCGACCGGGCCGTTTAAAGTAGTTCTGGGAGATTTTGATTCACCTGAAATTATTGACAAGTACACCATCCGCTTTAAGGCAGGAATAAACCACTGGCGCAATCTGAACTCGCTAGCTTCTTTTGGAATAATGCCGAAACACGCTTTTAAAGATCAGGATTTTTCAAAGCTTGATCTTGCACACCCGATTGTATCCGGCCCCTATGTTATTGACCGAATGAGAGAACAGATCTCAACCCGCCTGCATCGACGCCGTGACTGGTGGGCTGCCAATCACAAATCAAACCTCAATACAATGAACTTTGATTATATTGTTTTCAAATATTTCGTAGACAATTCGAATGCTTTTGAGGCCTTCAAAAATGGCGATGTTGATGTTAATGCGGTTTACGCAGCCCGCCTATGGGTCAACGAAACTACCGGTGAAAAATTCTATAAGAACTGGATTGTAAAACAGCTTGTCAGCAACCATCAGCCGATTGGATTCCAGGGATTTGCATTAAATACCCGTAACTTCCCGTTTGGCGATCTACGGGTACGCAAAGCCATCGCCCATCTGGTGGACCGCAGAACCATGAACCGCACCATGATGTACAACTCGTATTTTCTGCTCAGATCCTACTACGAGGATCTCTATAAAGGCGAACACCCCTGCACAAATCCGGTCTTTGAGTACAATATTGAGAGAGCCAAAGAGCTCCTCAAAGAGGCTGGCTTTATCATGAACCCCAAAACCGGCATCCTGGAGAAAGATGGCAAAGAACTCGCTTTCGAATTTCTGACCCGATCTGGCAGTACCGACAAATTTCTGGTTCTGGTTAACAATGCTTTTAAAGAGGTCGGCATAAAAATGAAAATTAACCGCAAGGATTTCTCAGCCTGGATGCGCGATATGGATGCCTATCATTTCCAGGCAACCTGGGCATCCTGGAGTGCTTCCGTATTTCGTGATCCTGAAAACCATTGGCTCTCGACCGAGGCGGAGCGTCCCTCCGGAAATAATATCTCCGGTTTCAAAGATGCGCGGGTCGATGCCCTGATAGAGAAGCAGAAAACCGTTTTCAGTATCTCGGAGCGCAATCAGATCTGTCGTGAGATTGATGGCATTTTAACTGAATCCATTCCATATGTGCTTCTCTGGACAATTGCCTCCAAACGCATGCTCTACTGGAATAAACTCGGGACACCCGACACGGTCCTTGATAAATTTTCCGATGAACGCTCTATCATGACATACTGGTGGTATGATCAGGATAGCGCCGCCGAGCTTAAAGCTGCCATGAAAAATGGCGATGCTCTACCACAAAAACCGGACTTACTTGATTTCGACACTGCTTTTAAACAACCACAAACTGATAAATGAAAGCGAGACACCCTATGTTTCCTGTAAAACTGGACAGACCTTTAATCGTATTTGATATTGAGGCCACCGGCATCAGCCCGCGGGCCGACCGCATCATTGAACTGGCCGCCATCCGGCTTGAGCCGGATGGCTCACAACATAAAGGTTACTGGCTGCTGAACCCGGGTATGATAATACCGGTCGAGAGCATTGCGATACATGGCATCACCGATGAAACCGTCAGCGACTGCCCCACCTTCAAAGAGCGCGCGCTGGAGATCCTGACTTATTTTGGAGAGGCCGACCTATCAGGTTTTAATGCCGGCAGATTTGACATACCGATGCTCTCTGAAGAGTTCAAACGGGCGGATATCCATTTTGATCCGGAACGCCGCCGATTGCTGGATGCCCAGCGTATCTTCCACTCCCATGAACCGCGCAACCTCTCAGCCGCTCTTAAATTCTACTGTGACAAAGAGCACACCGATGCCCACGGTGCCGAGGCCGATGTCCAGGCGACGCTGGATGTTATAATCGGTCAGTTTAAAAAATATGAAGATCTGCCACACGACATGGAAACTCTGGACAAGCTGCTCAACCCGCTGGATCCTTTCAACACAGACCGCTCCGGGCGTCTACGCTGGGTTAAGGGTGAGGTTACAATCAACTTCGGCAAAAAAAAGGGTGAACTTCTGAAAGATCTCGTTACCAGGGATTCCGGCTTTATCAAATGGATAATAAAAAACGATTTTCCACAGGATACCCGTAAAATCTGTGAAGATGCTTTAAAAGGCATCTTTCCTGATCCACCCCGGGAAAAGAAAGTTGAGAATAAGAACCAGCGCACTGACAAACCACAAAAAGGATAGAGAATGAATACAAATGAAATAGAAGTAACCCTAAAAAATATGATTGTTGAACGACTCTTCCTTTCAGTGGATCCGGATGAAATCCAGAGTGACGTATCTTTGATTGATGAATACGGGGTGGACTCCGTCTCGCTACTTGAGCTGGTCGTGGGTCTGGAAGAGGCATTTGGAATAATTATAGAGGACAGCGACTTTGATGTGCGTAATTTCAGTTCAGTTGCCAATCTGCGTGACTTTGTACAAGCACACAAATAAATCATAACAGAATAAAGGAGAGTTAATATGAACAGCGATAAAGTTAAAAAGGGGTTTCAGAGAGCGCCGCACAGAAGCCTCTTCAGAGCAACAGGAGTTCAAAGCGAGGATTTCAAAAAACCGTTCATCGGTGTTTGCAACTCCTTTGTAGAGATCATCCCCGGCCACTGCCACCTGAACAAAGTTGCCGAGTGGATTAAACAGTGCATCCGGGATGCAGGTGCCGTTCCATTTGAATTCAATACTATTGGTATCTGTGACGGTATTGCGATGGGTCATAGCGGCATGAAATACTCTCTGCCCAGCCGCGAACTGATTGCCGACTCGGTTGAGTCCATGGTAAAAGCCCACTGTTTTGATGCCATGATATGTATCCCCAACTGCGATAAAATTGTGCCGGGTATGATCATCGGCGCCGTTCGCGCCAATATTCCGACCATCTTCAGCAGCGGCGGTCCAATGGCAGCAGGCAAACTTAATGGAAAAGCGGTTGACCTGATCTCAGTCTTCGAAGGTGTAGCTGAATATAACAACGGCAAGATCACAGAAGAGGAGCTTTACGAGGTTGAAAAGCAAGGCTGTCCCAGCTGTGGATCATGTTCCGGTATGTTCACCGCCAACTCAATGAACTGCCTCTGTGAGGCCATCGGTCTGGCACTGCCTGGCAACGGCACTATTCTGGCCCTTGACCCGGCCCGTAAAGACCTGTGGAAAAAAGCGGCCGAAAGGGTTGTTGCAATGGCCATTCAGGAGGGCCCGAAACCGGCCGATCTGATTACGCTGAAGTCGATTGACAACGCCTTTGCACTGGATATGGCTATGGGTGGCAGCACCAATACCGTTCTGCACACACTAGCGATAGCAAAGGAAGCCGGAATTGAATATGACCTGAACCGTATCAATGAGATCTCACGCAAATGCCCGAATGTCTGCAAGGTATCTCCCTCATGTAACTATCATATTGAGGATGTTGACGCAGCTGGTGGAATCTCGGCCATACTAAAACGTATCGAGGAGTGTGTGCCGGGACTGCTAAACTCAGATGCCCCCACCGTTAGCGGCAAAACTCTGGGCGAAACCTTTGCCGGGGCCGAGATCAAAGATGAGCAGGTCATCCGTGCCAAAGATAATGTCTACTCCAAAGATGGAGGATTAACCATCCTGCACGGCAATCTGGCGTTGGAGGGGGCTGTGGTCAAAAAAGCCGGTGTGGCAGCCTCAATGCTCGAATTTGCGGGCGAGGCGATCTGCTTCAACTCGCAGGACGAAGCATGTGAAGGCATCCTGGCAGGCAAAGTCAAGGCAGGTCATGTGGTGGTTATCCGTTACGAGGGTCCTAAAGGCGGACCGGGCATGCAGGAGATGCTGGCACCGACCTCATATATTATGGGTGCCGGTCTTGGTGAGTCGGTTGCCCTGATCACCGACGGACGTTTCTCCGGTGGAACCCATGGTGCCTGCATAGGTCATATTTCGCCTGAAGCCGCTGAGGGTGGAGTGATCGGAGTGGTCAATGACGGCGACCGCATCAGCATCAACCTGAATGACCGTACCATTAAAGTGCTAATTGACGATGATGAAATTACGCGCCGCCTGGAAGCTGCCCCTAAGTGGGAACCGCGCAATATCAGCGGATGGCTGAAACGCTACTCGATGCTGGTCGGCAATGCCAGCTCGGGCGCATCACTGATGCAGTGAGGAAGAAGTTCTAAAGTTCTGAAGTGCTGAAGTTTGGAACTAAGCAGGGCGGGCGGCAGATATGTCGCGCCGCCCTTTTATGGTTACGGATTCGCCGCCTTTAGCGCCTGTTACCATACCAGACCCGCCACAGAAACAATCCGCGTGACGGAGCGGAAGGCACCCTTGAGGTGCGTGGCTGGTGCGCATCCAGGAGCTCTTTAACAGCCGATGGCTTTTCATCGCCTTTACCGACCTTGATCAGCAAGCCGGCCATACTGCGAACCTGTCGGTACAAAAAACCGCTTCCCCGGACTCTGACCATAATTTCATTGCCGCTTTTGCAGATCGTAACGCTGTATATTATACGCACATATGTTTCAATGTGGCGTTTCGAGTTGGCGGCAAAAGCGTGGAAATCATGCGTTCCAACAAAGTCAGCCGCCGCTTTTCTCATGGCATGTAAATCCAGAGGACGGTGGATATTATAGCAATACAATCGTTTGTCAGGCAGAACAAAAGCCGCCGCTGAGATAAAATAACGATACTCCTTGGATTTTGCAGATCGCCGGGCGTGAAATTTTGAAGAAACTGTAACCACACTCAGAACCCGGATATCATCCGGAAGATGTGCATTCAAAGCATGATACAAAGAGCGGGTAGAGAGACGGGTAGTTAAATCAACATGCGCCACCTGTCCTCTGGCATGCACCCCACCGTCAGTTCTACCGCTTCCGTGCATCTTGACAATTCTGCCGGTTATGCGTTGCAGACTATCCTGCAGTTCCTGCTGCACACTGTTACAGTGCGGCTGCACCTGCCAGCCAGCATAGTTGGTTCCGTCATAAGCAATAACCAGCTTGTACCGAAGTTCCTTCAAAATCTCTTGTGAATCTTCCAAAACATCTCCTGCGGCAAAAAGCCTAAACGTACTTATCGCCATCGGGCCGTTCTGAAATGCGACGGATCAGCTTCTTGACCTCCTCAGCGCGGTCACGCGGACATATCAGGGTGGCATTCTCGGAGTGAACCACAACCAGACCGCTAACACCGATAAGTGCGGTCAAGCGATCCTCGGAGACAACTATATTATTTTTTGAATCTCGCCGTTCACAGGAACCGATCACAACATTACCATCCATATCAGCAGAGAAGTGCCCTGCCATAGCCGGCCAGGAACCAACATCATCCCAGCCAAATGCTCCGCGAGCCATGACCATATTAGCAACATGTTCCATCACGGCATAATCAATTGAGATAGCCCGCAGAGAGGGATAAATGCGGCAAAGGGTAGCCTGTAGTGCATCTGGAGATTCAGCTGCACAAACACTCTCACTTAATTCAAAAAGATCGGGCGCAAACTGCTCCAGCGCCCTACTCATGACTGCTGTGCTCCAGATGAACATACCCGCATTCCAATAGAAGTTACCACTGTTCAGATAGTGATTAGCCTGATCCTCATCCGGCTTTTCAACAAAGCCCTCGGATTTATTGAAAAGAGTAACTGTGCGGGTTTCCAGGGGCTCACCCGCTTTAACATATCCGAAGCCTGTCGCAGCATAGGTCGGCTGAATGCCCATTGTCACAATAACATCATTTCGAGAAGCAACCTCAATTGAGTCGATCAGTGTCTGACGAAAGGTTTCAACATCGCTCATCAGCTGATCAGCGGTTAAAATACAGACAACCCCCTTGGGATCACGCTGCTTCACCAGACCGCAGGCAACGGCAATAGCTGGAGCAGTATCACGTTTGCATGGCTCACCAATGATATTAGCCCGCGGAACACAGCGAGCCGCATTAGCAGTATCATCAACCAGCCTCTCGGCTGTAATGATATAGATCCGGTCAGCAGGCACCACCCCCTGCAAGCGTTCTACAGCAAGCGTCAGAAGCGGTCTGCCACTGAAAAGAGATATAAATTGTTTCGGACGGGCCTTGGTGCTTAAGGGCCAGAAGCGTTGTCCGCTACCGCCTGCCAATATCACCGCATAGGAAGAATTATTCATTTAAAAACCTCAATAAATCTGTTTGTCAACCTCACTATGCTATCAAAAAGACCCTCCCGGCACAAACAGGATATTTCAGAGATGATTGGCCCTAATCTCACAAAAAAAATTACCACTCACTCTTTTTGCTTAACTTACTGATCAATACAGTTTAATATAGGTTAAAAATCAACGGGGAAATTTATACAATGATGTTTCATAAATGTTTTACTGCTGCCTTTGCAACCATATTATTTGGATTATCCATGCAACTATCCGCCGCCGGGGCAAAGGCGCTGACCAGAAATGAGCTGGCAAATCTTTGCGATCCAGCTAATGTACTATATGCTTCAGAGCTTGTTACCATTAAAATCGAGAACCACATGGTTTCAATAGAGGCTGACGTAAGTGAATCTCCATATATATCCCTGCTGGTCTACGATGGGGGTGATGGCTATGGTTGCGACCATACAGACTGGATCAACCCCCGTTTCATCGGTAACTTTGGCGAAAAGAAACTCACGGAGCTGGAGTGGATGCATAATGAGTGCGGATGGAAATCCTCTCAGAAAAACAAAAGTGTTGGAGGCAAGCCTCTAACCGTTAACGGCAAAAAGTATGATAACGGCATCGGAACCCACTCCCCCGGGATCATGGTATTCCCTGTTCCCAAAGGGTCCAAAAAGTTTATAGCGCAGGGCGGGCTTGACGAATCCGGCACCCAACAAAACGAAAATGCCCCCAGCTCGATACAATTCATTGTCTATGCCGGTGTTCCGCCGCAAAAGTTGCTGAGCAAGCTCCGCCTCGGCCGGGTGACTGACCCAGCTGAGCAGAAAAAACTCAAAGCTCTTTTTTCAAAGATGTCACCTGCAGCGGGTAAAGAGTATATGCTGCTCACTCGCGAACTATCTGAAAGCCCCAAAATTAAAGGAGGGGCTACTGAAGCGACAATCAGGCTGAAACAAACCTTCATTCGCGATGCGGCAATCCTACCGGAAGACAAAACGCCTCTCGACATTGTGCTACGCCGCACGCGTGCCCTCTATAATGACCTTGAATCCCAAGTCGACATTGCCGCTTATGGAAAAGAGCTGGCCTCTATTGAAAAAGCAGCCGCTGTGACCGATCCGGATAAGCCAGATGAATCTCTCAGACTCTTTGAACAAACGGTGGCAGTACGACGTAAGATCGCTTTTTCAAATCCGTTACTCAAAAATATCACCCAGCTCCTGTTCATCACCCGCGAGGCACTTCCCCCGGATGAGTTCAACTTTGGCAACCACATGTGCGATCAATACTTCGGTTTTCACGCAACCCTGCATGACACTACCAAAGGTAATGGAATCTATGTTCTTGAAAATCCATGGTCAGACAAACCGGTTACCCGTAACCTGATTGAGAACTCCGTTATTAAAGCCGGTGCCCGCAAGGGACAAAAACTGGGCAACGGCGGTTATCTGGCACCAGATATATCCTATGACGGCAAAAATATACTCTTCTGCTATACGGATGCAAAACCGCAGATCAGAGTCTGGAATGAGCAGACCACTTTCCATATTTTTAAATGTAAGGCAGATGGCTCCGCTCTGGTGCAGCTGACCGACGGTATCGTCAACGACCTCGATCCCTGCTGGTTGCCCAACGGACGGATTGCATTCATCTCTGAGCGCCGCGGTGGCTACGGCCGCTGCCATGGACGTCCCGTTCCCAGCTTCACCCTGCACTCCATGTTTGAGGATGGCACCGATATCACCCGCCTGAGTCCGCATGAAACCAATGAGTGGCAGCCCAGCGTGGATAACAACGGCATGATTGTCTACACCCGCTGGGATTATGTTGACCGTGGTTACAATCAGGCCCACCATGCCTGGACAACCTACCCGGATGGACGCGACTCACGTCCGGTCAATGGCAACAACCACGCCTCACAACGCACTGCACCAATGATGCAGATGGATGTGCGTGCTATTCCCGGATCACGCAAATATGCGGCCATTGCCACTGGACACCACTGTGAGGCCCGCGGCTCAATCATCCTGATTGACCCCTCGCTTTCTGATGACAATGCCATGTCTCAGATCAGCCGTTTAACCCCGGATCAGCTCTTTCCCGAAGCCGAATTCTATCTTGACAGGGGTTCCGCGGCCTACGCCTCCCCCTGGCCGCTTAGCGCGAAGTACTACATCTGTGTCTACGACGGATTCGCTAACTCACAATACGGAAAGATTGATACCAAAGCCCGTAATTATGCAATCACTCTGCTGGATGCATTCGGCAATAAAATCACGATCTATAATAACCCGGATATCTCCTGTCTGAGCCCAATGCCGCTGCATCCACGGGCACAACCGCCGATTCTACCGCATAGAACCCTGGTAGGGCGTCCGCGCCTGCCAAACGGCAGAAAACCTGAGACTATCCCGCCTGACAAACTGCCCAAGCTGGCCAAAGTGGGCTTGATCAATGTCTATAACTCACGCTATGATATGCCGGAAGGGGTCAGAATTAAAGCACTCCGCATCTGGCAGGTACTTCCCAAAACAACACCCAAAGCCGATAATCCACGAATCGGCATGGGCAGTCAGAAAGGAGCTAAACTAGTGCTCGGAACAGTTCCGGTTGAAACCGATGGTAGTGCTTACTGGGAACAGCCAGTAAATGTGCCGATACTGTTTCACGCACTTGATGAAAACGGCATTGCAATTCAGGGCATGCGTAGCATCACCTACACCGCACCCGGTGAAACCCTGATGTGCAATGGCTGCCATGAAAACCGGGTTGGACGTGCACGTACACCCCCTACCGCCACACCTCTAGCGATGAAACACGCTCCATCAAAGATTAAACCCGATATGGAGGGAACCAACCCATTCCACTTCGCACGGCTTGTCCAGCCGGTGATCGATGCCAAATGCCTCAAATGCCATGGAGATGATCGCAAGCCGAAGGCCCCCGATCTGCGTAAGGGAGACTACGAAAATAACCGCAATTTCTGGTTCACATCATTCAAGAGCCTGAAACCATATGTATTCTTCTATAACAACCCATCCTGGACCGATCACTCCACCACCCCCGGCAAGTTCGGAGCCAACGCCAGCAGACTCTACCAGCACCTCAAAGGCGGCCATGGCAAGCTGACTGAAAATGAGCTCTTGCGCTTCACCATCTGGATGGATTCCAACTGCCTCTTCCATGGGCACGAGAATGATATCAAGGGGCAGGCCGAAGGCCGTATTATCCAGCCGTCACTGCTGTAAACAAACCATGCTGAGATTAAAGTATCATATTGAACCACTACTAAAACTAGAACAGGAATAATAATGAACCAATTGAATAGCATACCGGTTTTTGCACTAATGTTGATATCGGCCACACTTTATGGAGCACCTGAACTCAAACCAAATCTAGTCTATATCATGGCGGATGATTGTACTCATAGCGACATAGGTTGTTATGGAGGACAGGCATATACACCCAATATCGACAAGCTGGCTAACGAGGGGATGCGCTTCACCCGCTGTTTTCAAGCAGCCCCGATGTGCTCCCCCACTCGTCACAACATCTATACCGGACTCTATCCCGTCAAGAGCGGAGCTTATCCCAACCACACCTTTGCAAAAGCCGGCACTAAAAGTATTGTGCACTACCTCAAAGCTCTGGGATACCGCGTGGCACTGAGTGGCAAAACCCACATCGCACCCAAAACAGTTTTTCCCTTTGAATATTCAGCACAGAATAAAAATCCTGATATGGGGGCAATCAACAGGCTTATGACAGAATCCAAAAAGTCGAATACCCCTTTCTGTCTCTTTGCCACCTCAAACGAGCCGCATAGCCCATATAACAAGGGCGATGATTCTCGCTACCCACCCGCAAAGATTAAATTGCCTCCCTATCTTGTGGATACCCCGGAGATGCGCAGGACTTTCTCAAAATATCTGGCTGAAATCACCTACTATGACAGCCAGGTCGGCCAAATCATGGATCTGCTTGTAAAACATGACCTTGTTGAAAACACCTTTGTCATGGTTACCAGCGAACAGGGCAATGGATTCCCGTTTGCAAAATGGACCTGCTACGACAACGGCCTGCAAAGTGCCATGATCTGCCGCTGGCCCGGTAAAATCAAACCGGACAGCGAATCAGCTGCAATGGTGGAGTATGTGGATATCTGTCCTGCTTTTATAGATGCCGCCGGCGGAAAAATTCCCGCGGCACTGGATGGAAAAAGCTTCATTGCTATCCTGAAAGGAGAAACAAATCAACATAAGAAGTATGTCTATGGCATTATGACAACCCGTGGAATTAACAATGGTTCCGATCATTTCGGTATTCGCTCAGTACGCTCAACCACCCATAAGCTGATTGTCAACCTCTCACCCGAAATCGAATTTAGAAATGTATGTACTCAAAGTGCCGTGTTTAAATCCTGGGAGGCCAAAGCAGCCGCAGACGATCTGGATGCCGCAACCAAAGTTAAACGCTATAAGATACGTCCTGCCATTGAACTTTATGACATCATTAAAGATCCATTCGAAATGACAAATATCGCAGGCAACCCAGAAAATGCCCCGATTATCCAAGAGCTGCAGAGCAAACTGGATGCATGGATGCTCGATCAAGGCGACCGAGGCAAACAGACCGAACTGGAGGCCAAAGAACACCAGGGATGCCACAACCATAAAAAAGTCGCAAGAAAAAGAAATCTGCTATAATAATAGCACCCCTTCGGGGTTGATTGAAGCAACATTGCTCAACTGAACTGACATGCGCCCCGTGGCACTTACAATGCAACGCAATGGTTGCACCACTTTTGCTGAGATGTTAATATAATATAGATGTAAGGAGAATTATTCATGATTAATAGGCAAAAACCACTGACAGACGAACAACGTGAAAAGGTGCGGGCAGAATTGCACCGCGATCTGGCCGCACGTAAAACAAGCTACCGGGAAAAAGCTCTGAAGATGTATCCGCACATCTGCGCTTCCTGCGCCCGTGAATTCTCCGGTAAACGCCTGAAGGAACTGACGGTTCATCATAAAGACCACAATCACGATAACAACCCGCCCGATGGCAGTAACTGGGAGTTGCTCTGCATCTACTGTCATGACCATGAACACGAAAAAATGATTGATGCAAAACTCCGTACCGCCGGTTCATCAACGGAACTCCCGCAGACACCAGGACTCGCCAACCCATTTGGTTCGCTCGATTCACTGCTGGGTGGATAGTTGAAAAAAATAATTTGTTTGTTCGTATTCCTATCGAATATCGTCGCATAGGGCTGGTAATTATTGTATGGCACCGCATCAAACTTCGGATCTGGTGTTGCCGGTTTATGCGGTGCTTTAAAGCTGATCGAAAGAGAGAATGGTTTGCCGGAGTTTGCGGCAGTTCGGATAAAGTCGCAACCGAAGGCACCGTATGAAAGGGTGGAATGCGGATACATCTTCGCATAGGCGGCCATGGATCTGTTTTTCCTTGTGTCGTAACTGGTCTGACCGGGACCACCACCCCAGGAGTCGAAATCCGTTATCGGGAGTCCCAATTTGTCCCCGCTGGGGGATTGTTTCAATTCAAAGCCGAACTTACCGGCAAAGGCGGTCATATAACCCGAATCCCGCAAAAGGATTGGATAGGACTTTCTCCAGGTGCGGGCAAGCATATCACCATGATCAAAGTTGCAGCCGGTTAAACATGTACTGATACCAAGCTTTATTTTTTTATAACATTATTAATAATAATTGAATCCGTCGTCATTTGCAAATAAAAACGCGTAGGACGCATCAATTTTCGCCGAGTCTACGCCCTGCAACACGGAGAGTGCTGGGATGCTTGTGTTTGATAAAAAGCAATAGTTTTGCTAAACTTGAGATTATGAAAGTACTTTTACTTGTAGCACATGGGAGTCGTCGCAAGGAAGCAAACGCTGAGGTTTTTGAATTGGCGGAGCAACTGAGATGCTCTGATTCAGTAAATGCCGACCTGATCCATACCGCATTTCTGAACATGGCATATCCATCTATCCCGGATGGCATAGCGAAATGCATAGAGGATGGAGCAACATCCATTACCCTCATCCCCTATTTTCTCAACTCAGGACGCCATGTGATCTCTGATATCCCCGATATAGTCAAGGAGGCTAGACAGCAACACCCCGATGTATCCATCAGGATTGCGCCTCATCTGGGACAATCAGGTCTGATGGCAGAGTTACTAATTAAAATCGTCAACTTGCTCAGCTAGAGTCTGTTCGAAATTAATTCGTACTTGTATGCGTCCGAGGTCAGTTTCACCAAAAAGTGCGAACCTTATCGCGGAGCTTCCAGTTTCTGGCCATCTGCGATAAGGCGTTTACGAAGCCGGTTGTATGGCACGGTCTGAACGCTGCAGTCATGATCGATTGCAATACAAGCCGCGGTAGCCGCACTCTGCCCCAGAATCATAAAAACCGGCTCCATGCGAATAGATCCGAATGCGATATGGGTGGCCGACAGAGCCCAGGGAACGAGCAGGTTCTCGCACTCGTCCGCAGGCGGGACTATGGCCCGATAGGCGATCCCGTAGGCTTTGCCACCGATGTACGACTGAATGTCGCCCTCGTTCTTGACCATGCCGTTATGAACAAAGCGCTGCGTATTATGCGAGTCAAGTGTGTAGGCACCCATGCCGATCGGATCTGCAACCGGAAGCTTACGCTTGCAGTGATCCTCGGTCATAACGAAATCCGAGCGCATTCGACGGGCCTCGCGCACATATATGTTGTAGGGCCAGTGGTGGTTGTCGGTGAACTCATCCTGCGGCAGTCCCCATTTGGCGTATTGCTTGCGGATTGCCTCTGGTACTCGCAGGTGGTTCTGGAGGGTCCAGACTAAGCCGAGTTGCCAGTCGCGGTGTAGGGAGGCAAGTTCCTGACGCTGTTTGTAGTTGAGCGTGGACCAGTTCCAGTCCTTGCCGTAGTTGTAGCCAATGTAGTCGGTAGAGATACCGCCGTTATTGTTGCTGTCGGTCTTGCGGTTCGGCATGGGTGAGAGCTTGAAGAATCGGTTGTGCTGCCCGGCCTCGATTGCGCGAAAAAGAATCTCATAATGGGTTTCATTGTAATTGGACGGCTTGGGTATCAGCAGTCGGTTGGCCGCTACGTCAGTCAGTACCATGCGGTAGCAATAGGACTGAAGGTGCTTATCTCCCCCGCCTTTCTCAGCACCCTGATCAGGGTTCACCCCAGCCAGCAATCCGCTCGACGGGTCGCCCTTGACAACGTAGGGGTCGATGCCGTTGGGCAGCTGGTTTTTGCGGGCGACGCCGGTATTACCGTTGCTCCATTCATTGAACTCGGAATTGGACTCGCGCCCCACCACAAATGAGACACCCGCACCCGGTAGCAGATCGCCTTCATACGACGCATCAATGAAGACCCTTCCCTTGATCGTTATCCCGTTTTCCAGTCGGATTGCGGTAATACGCGTGCCGGATTTGACGATGCCGGATTTGAGAGCGACTCGACCGTGGACCAGCTTGACGCCGGCCTCCTTGACAAGCGCGTCGAATACCGACTCCGCAACCTTCGGCTCAAAGGTCGAAGCCAGCTCTGTCTTCGGATTCAACGCAGGAATGCCCTGCCCGATGTTCTGGAATGTATCACGTTTCTGATGCCGCCATGCATCCGGCTTCTGATAGTGCAGGTAGAGTCGATGATAGAAATCGCGCGAGATCCCACCTAGGATGCGGTCGTTGCCGATGTCAGTCAACCCTAGGCCGCTGCTGCTCATTCCTCCCAGGTGTCCGTACTGGGAGACTAGGATCACGGACTTACCCATCCGGGCCGCCTGCACCGCTGCGGTCACGCCGCCTGACGCATCGCCGTAGACGACGACATCCGCTTCCAGTTCGTCGGCCATAACGTGTATGCTTCCAAAAAGACCCAGGCAGAGCGCAGTGGCTACTGCAGTTTTTATGCGATTTATCATTTTGATTCCTTCCTTGGTGGTGTTGCGATCACTTTGAATCAGTCTCGGCCTGCAACTCGACCATGGTCCGCTCCATAGCCTCGCCGGCATCCATGTAGGTCTGCGCGATGCCATCGTAATGACTGTTGGATGCACCACTGTGACAGAGCGGTTTGGAGTATACGGTCGCGACATTGCCCTTGAACTGAGGATATTTAACCGTCGTCCCATCGACCGCGAGCTGCGCGTTAAGGACCACTCCATCATTGCCATCTTTGCCCTTCTCAGTCTGGCCGAGAGTGGCAAGGACGAACTTGGCATTCGGAACCTTGAAGTCCTTGCGCAGCTGCTTGATGAGCTGAACCAGGTTTTGTTCGTAGCGACCGGCATGCACATCGTTGTAGCGATCCTTATCACTTTGCCAGAAGAAGAAACCGGTCACTTGATAGTCCTTGGCACTGGGGTAATACGTCTCCAGTTCCGACAATACAGTCTTTGCGCTGGCGACATCATCATCATATTCTTTGAGAAGTTGTGTGATAGTCATTACTGCGTTAGTCAACATATCCTGATAGCTACTCCACTGATCTAAACCGAGCGTCAATCTTTAACTACTAAACTACTGAATTGCTTTTACTCGATTTGCAAACAACAGAATATATTAACGATAGTTTGTCTTTCACCTCTGCAGGTATTTCCCCCGGCTTCATTTGCTCCGCTATTAAAAAATAATCACTTTTCTGCAAGTTTACTCCTGTGTAGCTCAACAACTCAGGCAACAGAGTTTTGCTGGCAGGTTCTGCTTTTAACACCGCACTAATCTCTAGCGGTGCCTTGAAGAACGCTGGAGGAAGCTGTTCCTTGAGAAATTCAATGGCCGCATTGGCAAACAGCTCACCTTTTTCATTGGAAATAAAACGATAGAGACTATCAGGATGCAGCAAGTAGCTCTCGGCTTCATAACGATCCCAATGTATAACCTTTAATCCACCCGCTGTTGTTTCAAGATCCGGCAAATCACGATTATCTCCATCCAATAACAACACAGCCACTATATCAGGACAAATTGCTTTTAAGGAAAAATAATGATTACGGGCTTCTTTAGGATCCCGTCCCTGATTATTATGCCAAAATGGAAGATCTCCAAACCACTCTTTGATTGGGTGTTCCAATATATTCGCCCAAACCCGCAGCAAATCAAAATCTGTATTTCCTTCCAGATATAAAACCCCCTGCGCATTTTCGGCAAGTAACAGATCCCGCGAGCTCACTCGCTTGAGAGCCTCGCGAACTTGATATCGGTCACTCTGCGTGACCAACGGATGCGGCTTCCGATAGAAAGAGACAATAAACTCAGGTGCCGCTGTATCTATTAGAACCTCAGAATGGGTAGCGATCACGAGCTGGCTCTTTCTTTTGTGACACAATGTGCGCAAAATATCATAGAGTTGTTTCTGAAGTAGAACGTGAAGGTGGGCATCGGGTTCATCTATAAGAATCAGGCTTGATGGTCGGGCAAAAAGAAAAGCAAGGATGAGCAATACCTGATGGAAACCGCTGCCCGTTGTAGAAACGTCCAAAGGAGCCAATCCGCCAAAACCATGACCTTTAGGAATGCCTTTAAGATACCGGCATGTAATAAAAGGTGTGCCCCCATACGCAGGCTTTAAAAGACGATACTGAAATATCTGTTCAACGATATTCTCAAGCTCCTGCCAATCCTTGCCTCCATCACGCTCAGATACTTCCAACAAAAGGTTTCGCAGTATATCCCCCCCTTTTCCCTGTCCCACAAGCATTTCCTGATAAGGACGATCATACCTGGTTTCATTCACCCCTATTCCCGAGAAAGGAGGGATATAAATTACACCAACCTCATCTCTGGCACGGGCAAGATTACCCATATCCTCAGCAACGGGTTTCACATGTATCTGTTCTGGACCGCTGTAACGAAATTCAAATCCCATCTGCCATTCATCTCCACCGGCATCACTACCATGCAATGTAATGATCAAAGGGCGCGGTGCCCCCTGTTTGCCCTCATCCCGCCGAAGCGATGTATGCGTATCCGTCCAAAGTTGATCCATTGAGGGAAGAGGAAGAGCACTAAATTCCTGACGGGTGATTGGTGTGCCAGAACGTTCCTTCGCCTTTGATCCACTGCCAGGCCCCTTTCTATCAATCCAGCGCTGCATAGCCAGGTTCCAGACCATAACCGCCTGCATCAAAGTGGACTTCCCGCTGTTATTAGGGCCGGCAAGTAGCGAAAGTGAATTCAGATAAAAATCCTGATCATCAAATTGTTTGAAATATCGGATATTAACTTTATTAATCATAATCTTATTACCTTTTGTACCTTTTGGATAAACAGTACAAAGAAATCGGTGCATTTGTCCAGAGTGAATGTTGATATTGCAATTCAGCGGTATTGCAATTCAGCACCATCCGAGTTTACGTCCAGTAAAAAAAACAAGAAGTCATTAAGCGTTTCTTATGTAACTTGTTATTGATAAAACAATTAACATCATTTTTAAACTCCTCCCAACTTTTTTAATAAGTCTTTAAAACACGCAGTGTTTTTTCCTAAAGCAGTGGTGTCTGTAACGCAACTTTTCCATGAATGCGAAAAGATTTTTTCATATCACATAGGCTCCGTTTGGTTGCAGTTCCACCTGTCCTGAGCTTGTCGAAGTAGCTGCTTTAGATACGTTACTTTTAATTCGAGCTAGAAAATCATTCACAAAAGCACGATGCTCAGGACTGGTTTTAATCAGAACCGTTTCATCTTCATCCTCTGTGCTATCAACATTAGTCTCGACCTTTCCCGGACGGATTGATAGAGCATCCAGCAGGAAGTAGGGAGTTGATGACTAATAAACCCATACATGTAGTGCAGAGCGTGAGAGAGCTGAGCGCTGATACATTCGTAATACGTATCGACAAGCATGATTTTCAAGCACTGGCAGGCCAGCATGTGACACTTGGCCCACATCAGTTTGCAATAAACCGCGAGTTTTCAATCTACTCATCACCTGACAAACCTTTCCTTGAATTCCTGGTTCGAGCGCCAGCGGGCAGTGAAACTGTTCTGGCCCTGCAGAAGGCGCAACCGGGTGATGAAGTTGACCTTACCGGGCCCTATGGCAAATTCCTGATTAAAAAGCCTGCTGAGCGTTCGCGCCGATACCTCTTTGTGGCAACGGGAGTCGGTATAGCACCATTTCACAGTTTTGTTACACACTACCCGGAGCTGGACTACCGGCTGATCCACGGAATCCCGAACCTGAAAGATCGCTACGACCAGGATGACTACGCAGCGAAGTGCTATGTTTCCTTTGTAAGCCGTGAGGAGGGAGGCGACTTTAGTGGACGAGTTACAGAGTACCTGCTCGAAAACCCTGCCGATCCTGAGAGCATCTGTTATATCTGCAGACGCTGCAGGTTACAATCTGCACTCTGCTTGACTTCACCCCCCACCACAAAGAGTGCATCGACAGTAAGAAAGATATGACATCGGTTATTCACTTAAACTTATAAATCAATCACAGGTGGTTTATCTACTTGAGTTTTAAGATCATCTGGTAACCGCTGCCAAAGTTCCGGGTGCGCCTCAGTTAAACGAACAATATCAGCTAAATCTTTGATGCGTTTGCTTTGGCGTCTACTTAACTCCGACCATGCCTTGATTTTGCCTCTGAGTGTATCTTCGAGCGATGCCACTCGCAACAAGATTCCATGGACATCAGCGGCAACAGCTCTTGAACAATAATCTTTGTAAAACTCTTCTATACTCAATTGCAGACTTACGGCTGAGTGCCCTTGAAAGTTTATAGACCAATCAAATTTCTCTGACTTAAAACCTTCTGCTTCAAGTAGCGTCACAGCCTTTTCTATAGATGATGTTGCCACCACAAAGTCAACATCTTGTGTGACCATGGGTTGTTCGGCCCAGTGATTGACAGCAATGCCTCCGATGACACACCATTCAATATCCGCCTTCTCCAGACAGTTGACGAGCCGCATGACATCATCAGTGCCACCAGAAGTTTGCCAATCATAGAATTTTTTTGCTGTCATCGCTAAAAAATATCAGATTTTGCCTATTATGTCAAATTGCCGTCTTGTCGAGGATTTTTCGCTATACAGCGAAAAATCCTCCAGTGACGGGTGTCGGGTGGCGTGGCGTGGCGGGTGGCGAGTGTCGGGTATCCTTCATAGCGGAGCGTCCAGTTTCTGGTCGTCGGCGATAAGGCGTTTACGAAGCTGGTCATATGGCACGGTCTGAATGCTGCAGTCATGATCGATTGCGATGCAAGCCGCG
>Ga0307990_1000367_pt1 | contig 42532 bp, 35 predicted proteins | sample EllFjometagen129_FD_203168 | JGI IMG/M metagenome (GOLD analysis project Ga0307990, IMG submission 203168) | Marine microbial communities from Ellis Fjord, Antarctic Ocean - #129 | ecosystem: Environmental > Aquatic > Marine > Unclassified | place: Southern Ocean | collected 2014-10-08
GACAATCCACATGGGCATAATGACGCTTTTCAGTCTCATACTCCACATGAGCCGTAGCTATGGTAATACCACGCTCCCGCTCTTCAGGGGCCTTATCAATAGCATCAAAAGGAATATACTCCGCCTTTCCCTGCTCAGCTAAAATACGAGTTATGGCTGCTGTAAGCGTAGTCTTGCCATGATCAATATGACCAATTGTACCTACATTGACGTGCGGCTTGGTACGCTCAAATTTTTGCTTGCTCATGATAATCCTCCACTAAATTATCAGGCGCTGGTTGCGTTAGATCCCATATATCTTTTATTTTGTCATCAGAGCCGGTTGCGGCTCATCAACAAATTTTAATACTTGCAGTTACCATCTATAATGTGCGAATGCCTTGTTGGCCTCAGCCATACGGTGGGTATCTTCCTTCTTTTTAAAGGCCGTTCCCCTTCTATTGTAAGCATCAAGTAACTCTCCGGCCAATCGCTGAGCCATGGATTTTTCTCCCCTCTTTTTAGAAAAACTCACGAGCCATCTTATGGCCAGCGCCTGCCTACGATCCGTTCGAACCTCAACCGGTACCTGATAAGTTGCGCCGCCAACCCTTCTGGACCGCACCTCCAACACAGGTTTTATATTTTCCATTGCCTGTTCGAAGACCTTGACAGGTTCTTCTTTGGAATGTCTTTCCACAATATCCATGGCGTCATAGAAAATTTTTCGAGAAATACTCTTTTTGCCATTGCGCATCAAACCGTTAATAAATTTAGACACCAGAGTATTTTTATACTTTGGGTCTGGCGCTATAATCCGCTTAGGGACTTCTCTTCTCCTTGGCATAGTTTTCTTACCCGTATTTTATATCTGATTTCCGCTGAAAATACCCCATCTCCTGCGTTATTTCAATTTTTTTATTATGACGACGCACTTTATACATAATCCTTATTCTTCGAAAATCCCACACTTTACATCCGGGAATTCTGATCAAAAATCGTTTTTTACAAAAAAACCATATAATTCAAGATGCCGACCAGCTATTTGGGCCGCTTTGTTCCGTACTTTGATCTTGCCTTTTGTCTATCTTGAACCCCAAGGGCATCTAATGTCCCTCTAACGATGTGATATCGAACACCGGGAAGGTCCTTGACACGCCCCCCACGAATTAATACGACTGAGTGTTCCTGCAGGTTGTGACCGATACCTGGAATATAGGACGTAACCTCCATGCCATTGGTCAGACGCACACGGGCTACCTTTCGAAGGGCCGAGTTAGGCTTCTTTGGGGTAGTAGTATAGACACGGGTGCATACACCACGGCGCTGCGGACAGGAGTCCAAGGCAGGCGCCTTGGTCTTCTTTTTGATCTTCTTGCGCCCCTTTCGGACCAGCTGATTGATAGTCGGCATCCACATACTCCTCTTAATGTTACTTCCAAAAAATTGTTCTTTTAAAAAATAAAAGAGGCTTACTCATTTTTCCTGTTTCCTATGATAAAGAAAAGTGAGTCGCCTCAAAAAGAAAGCCCTTCTTCATACTGAGTTAGCCGAAACTTGTCAAGACCCATTGTCATTTTCTGGATAATTCATATTGAGATATGAACAACAGCATTAAAATTGAGATACTTTTTTTATTTATAATAATTAATATATTATACTACTTTCTCCGTAATTTCTCAATAAGTCCGGGCAAACCACATTTTGCGACTATCCAATGGATTCCCGCCTTATAACATCACCTGACATAGTACACCGCCGAGGAGGAATCCTTGACGTATATTCAAAAAAATGGTATCCGAGCGAGGCTGAAAGTACGTTTGAGTTCATGAGCTAGTGCTTTATGTCGGGGCGTGGCGCAGTCTGGAAGCGCACCTGAATGGGGTTCAGGGGGTCGGAGGTTCGAATCCTCTCGCCCCGACCAGTTAAATGTTGAATGCTAAATGTTGAATGTTGAATGTTGAATTAAGGTATATATCTTTTAAATCTTTTCCCACTCCATAGTTAGTGCTTGAACGGAAACCTAAAATTTTGTTTTCTCAATTTAGGTCGGGAACCATTAACATAATATGATTATTTTCTTTAATTCAAAATTTAGAATTCAAAATTGTGTCTGAACGGCCTTTTCATTCAGACACCAGTTGTGGTCATCTCGGTCGATTTTTGCAGGTTCAGTGATGATCCTGGCCTTTTTGAGTGATTTCGGATTAAAGGACCCTTATGTGGGGATAGTCAAGGCAGTCGTGCTTGGCATCAATCCCGCTCTGCGTATTGTGGACATCAGTCATCAAGTTACCCCACAGGATGTCATAGGCGGGTCCTTTGTCCTGGGATCGGCTTTTAGGGAATTTTCCTCTGGAACCGTCTTTCTCGCTGTAGTTGACCCGGGTGTCGGGTCTCAAAGGATAGGTCTCCTTGCCGTTACAGAACGCTACACGTTTCTGGCACCGGACAACGGTCTTTTGAGTATGGTGTTCCGATATTCTAAAAAAGTAACCTGCTTCAGCATAGAGAATAGTCGCTATTTCAGGCATCCGGTCAGTGACACATTCCACGGAAGAGATATCTTTGCCCCTGTTGCTGCCCATCTGAGCCTTGGAGTAAAGCCGCACTCCTTTGGCCCTCCCTGTCCGAACCCTGTTCGGCTTGCATGGCCCGAACCGGTTATCAGAGACCAATATATCAAAGGCGAAGTAATACATGTAGACGGCTTTGGAAGCCTGGTTCTCAATATACCCGCTGACCTTATCCAACACAGGGAACCTGTTAGCAAACAGTTCAACACCAATATCAAGGGGATGGAGTTATCCTTACTCAGCACTTACTCAGACGTGGCCAAAGGTAAACCCTTGGCCCTTATTGGCAGCTCCGGTTTTCTGGAGATAGCTGTAAATCAGGGGAGTGCGGCGGAGGTGCTTGATGCTGGTGTCGGTGAACCGGTTGTTGTACGGACTTCCTGATCATCTTCGATAACAAGTATGCGTTTTTGATCTTGCCCCATTTTTCTACACAATCAGAAAATTCTATTAATATAATACTCGGCATTCTTCATTCACCAGTTTACACTTTTTTCGAAAAAGCATGTATTGTCAAGTTGAATGCTGAGGTCAAAATTTGAAATTCGAAATTAGGTAACACATCTATATCTTTAGTATTTTCCCCAATTTCAAGTTTCAAATTTCACTGCCAAAATACAGGAGCAACAAAGTGTAAACTACTTTTGACTTGGCGTGAAGGCTGCCATTTATATTTTCTAATCCCTCAATTTATTATCTATATATTTATGGATTTGATGTCAACCTTTATGTCTCTGCATTGCCCAATCTTTAACACTGATTTATTATATCATTATGAAACAAAATATTTCTAATATAGTCAAGACACGTAAAACTACACGTGTCATTCATGTTGGGGATGTGGCCATTGGAGGCGAACACCCCATTGCAGTCCAATCTATGACCAACACAGACACAAGAGATGTCCCTGCCACGGTTGCACAGATTCACCGTTTGCAGGAGGTCGGGTGTGAAATTATAAGGGTGGCGGTGCCTGATACTGCTGCCGCTCAGGCAATTTCAGAAATTAAAAAATCAATTTCCATACCCATTATTGCAGATATACACTTTGACTGGCGTCTGGCCGTGGTCTCGATAGAAGCTGGTGCCGACTGCATAAGGATAAATCCTGGAAACATCGGGGGCAGGGAAAAGCTGGCACGAGTAGTAGAAAAGGTCAAAGAATACGGAGTATCCATGAGGGTGGGGGTCAATGCGGGCTCCCTTGAAAAGGACATCAGAAAAAAGTTCGGAGGTCCCATACCTGAAGCCTTAGTGGAAAGCGCCCTCAAAAATATCGGCCTTGTGGTTGATATGGGCTGCGAGTCCATCAAAATCTCCATAAAATCTTCAGACGTCCTTAATACAGTGGATGCTTACCGTCAGTTGTCCAGGAAGACGGACTTTCCTCTGCATCTTGGTGTAACCGAAGCAGGAGGGCTTATCCCCGGAACAGTCAAGAGCAGTGTCGCCCTTGCGGTCCTTTTTATGGATGGTATAGGTGATACTATGAGGGTTTCGCTGACCAGAGATCCTGTAGAAGAAATCCGGGTCGCATACGAGATCCTTCGAGCACTGAAAATAAGGCAGCGGGGTCCGGAAATAATTTCATGTCCCACATGTGGTCGATGTGAGATAGACCTCTTTTCTCTGGCTTCTGAGGTAGAGCGCAGGGCGCAACGGATTCCATATCCATTAAAGCTGGCTGTAATGGGATGCATAGTAAACGGCCCTGGAGAGGCCAGAGAAGCGGATATCGGTCTTGCCGGCGGAAAGGGAGTCGGTCTTATCTTCAAAGGAGATCGTCTTTTGAAAAAGGTGCCTGAGCAGGAACTCCTGGAAACGTTTTGGGCAGAGGTAGAGCGGTTGGTGGAAATCGAAAGACAAAAGGTCGAAGATAGAGAAAAGAAAGGCAGAAAATAATGAGATATTCGAAATTGTTTTTGCCTACCTTAAAAGAGGTTCCTGCAGAGGCAGAGGTCATATCCCACAAATTGTTGCTAAGGGCCGGCATGATCAGAAAGCTGGCCTCCGGCCTCTATTCATATCTGCCCCTAGGCCTGAGATCCCTTCGCAAGGTAGAAAAGATAATCAGGGAAGAGATGGACCGTGCCGGTGCCCAGGAAGTGCTCCTGCCCATGGTCCAACCGTCAGAGCTCTGGCAGGAAAGCGGCAGATGGGAACACTACGGAAAGGAACTCCTGCGTTTTGAGGACAGGCACGGCCGAGCAAGCTGCCTCGGTCCTACCCATGAAGAGGTAATCACAGACATTGTGCGAAAGGAGATCAGATCCTATCGTGACCTTCCACTGAATCTGTACCAGATCCAGACAAAATTTCGAGATGAAATCCGGCCTCGCTTCGGGCTCATGCGGAGTAGAGAGTTCCTGATGAAAGACGCCTACAGCTTTGACGTGGACGATGATGCCCTTGAGAAGACCTATCAGGTTATGTACAAGGCCTATTGCCGAATATTTGAGCGCTGCGGCCTTGATTTTAGGCCTGTTGAGGCAGACACCGGCAGCATCGGAGGACATGCCTCCCATGAATTCATGGTCATGGCAGATACAGGAGAAGACCGGATAGCCTGTTGCACATCCTGTGATTATGCAGCCAATGTTGAACTTGCCCCAGTTATTCAGTCATCAAATCACCAAATCACCAAATCACCAAATCACCAAATCACCAAGGTCAGTACCCCGGGGAAACGCTCAGTAGAGGAAGTGACGGAGTTCCTGGGTGTATCTGCCGATCGCCTGGTCAAAACCCTCATAATGATTGCTGATGATAGACCTGTTGTGGTCCTCATAAGGGGCGACCACGAGCTGAACGACGTGAAACTTATGCGCCTTTTGGGAGTGGAGGATCTTCATTTTGCCGACGAAACCACTGTCCGAAGTGTTACCGGAGCGCCTGTCGGGTTTGTAGGACCGGTCGGCCTTTCCGAGGACTTGAAGGTCGTAGCGGATCAAGACGTTTCCACACTCAAGGATTTCGTGACAGGCGCAAATGAACCTGATGCCCACTTTACCGGGGTAAACTGGGGCAGAGATGTTTCCATGCCGGAATTTGCCGACATCAGGGTCATTACTGAAGGAGATCCCTGCCCCAGGTGTAAAGGGAAAATAAAACTTAAACGCGGCATAGAGGTCGGGCACATTTTTAAACTCGGGACCAAATACAGTGAGACCATGGGTGCTACATTCCTGGACGCCGATGGGAAGAAACAGCTCGCCGTCATGGGGTGTTACGGTATTGGTGTGGGACGAACAGTAGCAGCGGCCATAGAGCAAAATTACGATGAAAACGGTATTATCTTTCCAATACCAATCGCTCCATTTGAGGTAATAATCTCCCTGCTTAACGTCAAAGACACTATGATGTCAGAAACTGCTGAAGATCTCTACAATGGATTGATGGCCCAAGGTGTAGACGTCCTGCTCGATGACCGTAAGGAGCGCCCCGGCGTGAAGTTCAAGGATGCTGACTTGTTAGGGATTCCGCTAAGAATTGTTGTGGGCAAACGACTTAAAGAAAAAGATGAGGTGGAAATCAGAATTCGCGCCACAGGCGAGACTATCTCAGTAAAAAAGAAGGAAGCTGTTAAAAAGGCAATTGAAATACTGCGGTGATCCGTCTCAACGACATACTTGACGGGATACATTCCTACCTCCCGGATACCGACACCAGCTTGGTGGAAAAGGCCTACATATACTCCGCCAAGGTCCATGCGGGGCAGACAAGGCTTTCCGGCGAACCCTATCTCTCGCATCCCTTGGCAACGGCCTATATTCTGGCACAATTGCATCTGGACCTGGCCAGTATAGCTGCCGGTCTCCTACATGACACAGTAGAGGATACCCTCGCTTCCTTGGAAGAAATAGAGGAGATGTTTGGCAAAGACGTGGCCCAGATCGTGGATGGGGTCACAAAGCTCAGCAAAATCCGGTTCGAGAGCCGGATCCAAAAGCAGGCAGAAAACACCCGCAAGATGGTTCTCGCTATGTCAAAGGATATCCGGGTCTTGCTGGTAAAGCTTGCTGATAGGCTCCATAACATGCGTACCCTGGAGTATCAAAAGGAGTATAAAAGGATCAAGATCGCCAGAGAGACCCTGGATATCTATGCCCCTCTGGCAGGTCGCCTTGGGATTGGCTGGATCAAAAGCGAACTTGAGGATCTGGCTTTTCTATATATCTACCCTGAAGAATACCAAAGGCTTCACAAGGAGGTAGAGGCCCGCCTGGGTAAGAGAAAGGCCTATGTGGATGAAGTAAAGGACCTCATAGCAAAAAAAATGGCTGATTTCAGTCTTTCATGCAAAATCCTTGGAAGACCCAAACACATATACAGTATTTTCCGGAAGATGCGTACAAGAAAAATACCCCTTGAAGAAATCTACGACTTGATCGCCTTCAGGATCATTATGAAAAGCGCTAAGGACTGCTATGAGGCACTGGGAATTGTTCACTCGCTCTGGAAGCCGATTCCCGGACGTTTTAAGGACTACATCAGTCTTCCAAAAACCAACATGTATCAGTCCCTCCACACAACTGTTATAGGTCCCCACGGAGAGAGAATGGAGATCCAGATCCGCACTAAAGAGATGGACAGGGTAGCAATTGAAGGCATTGCCGCCCACTGGCTATACAAAGAGGGCAAGATACTCAGCAAGGAAAATAAACACCAGTTTGACTGGCTTTTTGAACTCACGGAATGGCAAAAGGAGCTGGATGATCCAAGGGAATTTATTGAGTCCGTGAAGATGGATCTCTTCCCCAACGAAGTATATGTGTTTACTCCAAAAGGAGAGGTCAAAGAGTTCCCTCGGGGGGCCACCCCAATAGATTTTGCTTATGCGATCCATACCGAGGTAGGTAACCATTGTGCAGGGGCCAAGGTAAACGGCCGAATTGTGCCTTTGAAATATCAATTCCATAATGGTGAAACAGTTGAGATAATCACATCCAACAAGCACTTTCCAAATAGGGATTGGCTTAGGCTTGCCAAGACCAGCCGGGCACTGGCCAGGATTCGTCAATGGATTAAGACTGAAGAGAGGGAAAAGAGCCTTGCCTTGGGTAAGGATCTTTGCGCAAGGGAATTCAAGAGGCACCGGTTGGATTTTAACAATTTTATTAAAACCAAAGGTGCTGAAGTTGCCGAGGCACTGTCTTTCAAGACCTCTGAGGATATGCTGATCGCAGCCGGATATGGCAAAATTGCCCCTTCCCAGATAATTAGAAAGCTGCGGGCAGGTGAACCGGAAGAACAGGAACCGGAAGAGAAGGAATCAAGGATAAAAAAAATTACCGAAAAGGCAGATCAGCAGGGCATCTTAATTCATGGTTTTGATGATATCTTGATCCATCTGGGCAAATGCTGCACACCGATTCCGGGAGACGAAGTTGTAGGCTATATAACAAGGGGAAGAGGAGTTACGATTCACAGAGAAAATTGTTCTAATATCCGTAACTTAGATCCGGACAGGCGTATAGAGGTTACATGGGCCGATGTTGATAAAGCTACTTACCCTGCCAAGGTCCGAGTCAGCACAGCCAACCAAAAAGGCATGTTGGCGGCAGTCAGTAATGAAATAAGTGCCGGAGGAGCAAATATTCTGGAGGCAAAGGTCACCACGACTCTGGATTATGCTGCCATTCTCGACTTTGTTGTGGATGTGAAAGACCGGACGCAACTGAGAAAAATCCTCTCCGACATAAGGAGGCTTGAGGGTGTAAAGCTGGTAGAGCGCATTTCACCTGGGTAATCTATCTCACTTTGTAACTATTCAGGTAGATAGGCTGAAGACAGAAGACTGTTAGGAAAAAACGCATTTAAAAGCCGTGTTTGTTTTGGTGCAAGAATCAGATATTTTCGCCAAAGTACGGCAATCGTGCTCTTCTGACCCCTTCAGCCTTCAGTCTAACTACGTAAGTAGTTACCTCAATTTAAGAAATTGTCCTTTTTGTATGAATTATGAAGGCTTGATTACTCTGCCGGAACGAATACAGCGGGTGCAGACACGAATGTGCTTTGTGTGTCCGTTTACAACCGCCCTGACCCTTTGCAAATTCGGCAGCCAGCGTCTGCGGGTATGATTGTTTGCGTGACTTACGTTGCAACCAGTGGTTGGGCGTTTACCACATATTTCACATACTTTAGACATTTTCAAAACCCTCTCTTTTTGAGATATTCGTTGGTCAAAAAAGTGGAGAATATATAACTCGGCATAGGGATTACCGCAAGGTTTATCGGAGGGGCAGCATGAAAAAAGAAACTTCACAGGGCGAATATAGGAAAACGGCTCAGATCGGTTCCATAGCATCTTTAGCGGAATCCTGTTTCAGGATTTTTTGCAGAGTAATTCGGTGAGAGTTGATCGAGAATTTGTCACGCACAATCCGGTATTATCGGATAACTGTTAAGCAATCCGGCAAGTCCCTCCAAAGAAGGTATTACAGCCTCTTCTCTATGGGGTTCAAGGGTCAGGATGGGGGTCTTCCCATGAGCGTAAAGCCACGAAAAAAGGCTGTCAAAGTCAAGAACTCCTTCTCCGATAGCGAGGTGATCATCATGCACTCCCATGTTATCGTGGAGATGGAGCTGACCCAGTCGGTCTCCCAGGTCTTTCAGCCATCTGTCTAAACTGGTTTTTGAAAATACATTCTGATGACCGAAGTCCAGGCAGAATCCGAGAAGCGGTGATTTGATTCCGCGGAAAATTTCCTTATGTATTTCTGTATCTAATTCATACACATTTTCGAGCATCAGGGGAATATTCAATGGAGATGCATACTCTAAAAGAATAGTCATAGATTCTATAGCATTATTTATCCAACGATCTTCTAAATTAAAGTAGTGTCTGTGGTCGAAGCCGGTATGGCATACTACAGACCTTGCTTCAAACAAGGATGCAAGATCCAATGCTTTTTTTATCCTTTCTACAGAGATACTGCGGACTTTTCGGTCTATCGCCCCCAGAGAAAGGTCTGAATAGGGCGCATGAATAGTACAAATTAGCCCCTCTTTTTTGAGAATTTTTGCTATTTTTTTAAACTTGGGCCGTTGAAATTGGTCCAGGATTTCACCGTTTAGTCCTATTTCGGGGTTAATGTGTTCTTTCAGTAGGCTGGGAAGGTACTTATTTACCAGTAAATCAAAGGGACAGCATACGAAAACCCGTTGTTTGAGCCTTTCAATATCCATTATTTACTCTCCTGACAAGCTCACAGACATCCTCGTAGCATGCGTCTTCATCAAATCCCGGGCAGTCGGCCTTTATGGCATCCCATGCCTTCTGATCTCCGAGTATGCTCGGGTGAAGAGGCCATCTCCTGCATTGAAAAGGCTTGACCTCGTGGACCATACACAACCCATCATCGCCATAAAAGATACAATGGCCATCAACAATTTTCATTTCTATCCTGTTACCTTTCTTCACGCAAAACTCCCGGAGGAATTCGGCCGGATCAAGATCCAGAAAAGAAGCTATGGCCTTCTGTTCCGCCTGAGACAGGGAGACAGTGCTCTCTCCATGGCAACAGTGGCCGCAAAGTTTACAGGAAAAGACTTCGTGGGGGTTTGTCGAGTTTGTTTGGTTCATTGGATTTGTTGAGTTTGTTGGGACGGTTACATCAGCATATTGTATAGGATCCGGCACTCCTGCTGCGGCAAAGCCCTTGAGTCGCAGAAGGCAGGAATCACATTTCCCACATGCTACATCTTGATTTTGATAACATGACCAAGTGAGATGCAGAGGGGCCTTCAGAGCCAGACCCTCTTTTACTACCATCCCCTTATTATAATCGATTAATGGAGTAATAATTTCAATCTTCGTTTCAGGTCGGGTCCCCTCTTTTATGAGCAATTTGTAGGCATCGAAGTAGGATTTCCTGCAATCCGGGTAGCCGGAGTTATCCACTTCTGTGGCCCCTATATATATGTATTCGGCTCCGAGCACTTCTGCCCAGGATACTGCCATGGCCAGCATATGGGTGTTTCTGAAAGGGACATATGTTACAGGGACTCCTGATTCTCCAAGGCACTCTTCCGGTACTGGTATTGTTGGGTCTGTAAGAGCGGAACCACCTATGGACTTAAGATAGGACATATCGACTTTTAAGCGGTCCTTAATTCCATAGTAATCAGCTATTGCATCAAAGGCCAGGAGCTCTCGCTCTTCGGTAAGCTGGCCGTAGTTTACATGAAGAAAGGCTGGACGACAATTGCGTATAGCAATAGCGGCAGCAACACAGCTATCGAGACCTCCGCTTACAAGGCATATGCCCAGGGGAAGCTTATGTTGTTTGTCGTCTGAATTGAAAGTCATTTTGTAACCGTTCACGGAACGTTGAAATTAGAAATTGGAAATTTGGCCTTCATGCTTTTGTACTGATGATGAACGTATCATTTGATAGCCCACGGTATTTTGAACCTTTTCGTTCCATTTACCCAAATTTCCAATTTCAAACTATAAATATATATTATAATTCTAAATGAATGATTCCACAAGTGAGGCAAATTAGACATTAATAGACGGTAAGTTCGAGTCTTCCGTAAACCTCTATGTTGGCTTTTATACCCATTGAACTTTGTAGACTGTCCTGGTATAAGAACATCATTCGTATTTTTAGGAGGGTTATTTGGTAATGGAAAAAGTGGAGAGTGAGGTAATTCAGGAACAAATTCTAACTGCCGTCTCTGATCAGGAGGTTGCAACATCTCAAGAGGTTCCCGAGGTTTTAGAAGAAAATATGTCGCTGGAGGAAGCCGGTGATATGGACCAATTTGAAGACCTTTTTGAGCAAAGTCTTCGCACCTTTCAGGAAGGAGAAGTCCTTGAAGGTACTGTCGTACGCGTCGGCAAAGAATCCGTTATGATCGACGTCGGATATAAGTCGGAAGGCCTGATTCCGATTCGGGAATTTCGTGACGAAGATGGAGATGTAACCGTCTCCGTAGGAGATACTGTAGAGGTGCTGCTTGAACGTTGGGACCCTGACGAGGGAATGTTAAGGCTTTCCCATTCTAAGGCACTTCGTCGTCAGGTATGGGAAGAAATAACAAAGGCATTTGAAGCAGAGACCCCTGTAAAGGCTACCGTGTCATCCAGGGTAAAAGGTGGTTTGTCTGTGCGAATTGGCGACCGCAAGGGTGGAGTAACAGCTTTTTTACCCTTTTCCCAAATCGACCTCAGACCTATTCGTGATCCAGAGGCCCTTGCAAATCAGACTATAGAATGTGCTATTCTGAAGTGTAATCGCCGCAGAGAGAATGTCGTGGTTTCCCGCAGGTTCCTTCTGGAGAAAGAGATGGCAGAAAAAAGGGTTAAGACCTTGGCTTCTCTTGAGGAAGGGCAGGTCATAGAAGGAGATGTCAAAAATATCACGGATTATGGCGTATTTGTGGATCTTGAAGGGATCGATGGGCTTCTCCATATCACCGATATGTCATGGGGACGCGTAGAACATCCTTCAAAGCTCTTTAATGTGGGTGACACAATTAAAGTGAAGGTTCTCACATTTGATCGTGAAAGTGAAAAGGTTTCCTTGGGCATGAAGCAGCTTACGGAGGATCCTTGGCTGCGAGTGGAAGAGAAGTACCCTGTGGGAGAAAAAGTGACCGGCAAGGTAGTAAGCCTTACTGATTACGGTGTATTTATAGAGCTCGAGGAAGGCGTAGAGGGCCTAATCCATGTATCTGAAATGTCGTGGACAAAGCGTGTACGTCATCCCTCACAAATGGTTAGTGTGGGAGATATTGTCGAGGCAATTGTACTCAAGGTTGACTCCAAGGCTCAGAGGATATCTCTGGGGCTGAAGCAGATAGAACCCAATCCGTGGGATTTGGTCCAGGATCGCTATCCAATTGGTACGGTGATTGAGGGAGCAGTAAAGAATATCACTGAGTTCGGTCTGTTCATAGGTATTGAGGAGGGTATAGATGGACTTGTTCATATCTCAGACCTCTCCTGGAGCAAAAGGATCAAACATCCCAATGAAATTTATAAAAAAGGGGAGACTATCCAGGCCGTAGTGCTCAATATCGACAAGGAAAAGGAACGTTTTTCCCTGGGCGTTAAACAGCTTCATCCTGATCCGTGGGAATCGGCTCCTGAGAGATATCCTGTTAATAGCCAAGTTGCCGGCAAGGTGACGAATGTAACGGATTTTGGAGTATTTGTTGAGCTTGAAGATGGAGTGGAGGGCCTGATTCACATTTCCGAGTTGGGACCCGGCAAGATCAAGACACCAGTTGGAATGTTTCAGGTAGGAGATAAAATCAGTGCCAAGGTTATCCATGTAGCCCCTCTGGAGAGGCGTATAGGGCTCTCTGTTAAGCGGATAAATGAAGATGAGGAACGTTCACATTTTGATGAGTACAGCGGTATCAACAAGTCTGCCGGTACTACTTTGGGCAGCTTGCTGCAGGAAGAATTAGTACAACACAATCGTGCTCGCTCTAAGGAAAACAAAGGCCAGGAGGAATAAGCCTGGATCATGCAAGAGTTGGGGACACGCAAAGAACGCCGATATGCCCATCCGTTATTGGTAGCTTTGGCCACCATCGGAGTGTTCACCGTGTTTATCACAGTGGCCTTTTTTCTGTTAATATTATGGACAACAAAGGGCACGATTACCGGTCCTTCAATCTACCACGGAGATAAAGTCGGAGTGGTGGATATCAAAGGTCTCATCACTGAGCCCGAGGCTACCATAAAGGCCCTGCGGGATTTTCGATATGATCAGAAAATTAAGGCCGTGGTAATCCGCATAAACAGCCCAGGTGGTGCAGTTGGGGCGTCTCAGGAACTATATGAAGAAATCCTCAGGCTGAACCAGGAAAAGCCCGTAGTGGCATCTCTTGCCACAGTAGCAGCATCAGGTGGATACTATGCGTCTTTAGGTGCCAGGCATATTGTGGCCAACCCCGGCACAGTGACGGCAAGTATCGGGGTTATTATGAAGGTGCCCAACATAGAAGGTCTGCTGGAAAAACTCGGGATCAAGACAACCGTGGTAAAAAGTGGGGCTTTCAAGGATTTGGGCTCCATCACCAGAGAAATGACAGAAGATGAACGGGCTTTGCTCCGGGGAGTAATGCAAGACATACAGAAGCAATTCGTAACGGCAGTGGCCGAGAGTCGAAAGCTCCCTGAAGAGCAGGTTTCAGCCATTGCTGACGGACGTATTATGACAGGTCATCAGGCACTGGATGCAAAACTGGTAGACCAATTGGGCAATTTCAGTGTGGCCGTGGATAAGGCCGCAAGTCTGGCAGGAATAGAAGGTAGGCCTGAACTCGTCTATCCCAAGAAAGATCGCCTTTCAATTATGAGAGAGCTTCTACAGGAAGGGGGAACAAAGACTTTGAGCAATGCTCTTCGGCAGTTACTGGGATCTTCCACAGACAATCCGGTTTCCTATGGGATCTGAGCGACAACCACAGTCTGTATTGAAGGGTGATCTTGTTGTCCGGGTGCAGCAGGTTTTTTCGCAACACATGAAAAAAGACCTCGAAACCGTAGTAGACGTGGTCTTCGACGCGATGATTTCAGCGCTCAAAAAGAAAAAAAGGATAGAGATCAGGGGAATAGGAAATTTTTCACTACATGGGCAAAAGGGGCGTGAATTTGTGAACCCCAAGACGGGTTTGCTCACAGTATGTCCTTCAAGTTATCGCATAGTCTTCAAGACAGGCAAGGACTTGAAATCTAATTCTCTTCCATAATTCAATACTCAATATTCAAGATTCAGCATCTGTAAAAGCCGAGCAGTCACCCTTACCCTTTCTTAGCACTAGGGGCTCGTCATTCAGCAATGATATCACGCTTGATGGCATTGCAGGAATAATTCCGCTGTCTACGACTATAGCCAATCTCTTTCCCAAGACTTCATTAATTTCTTTAGGATCTGACCATACAGGTCCGTCACCTATGACGGCCGAGGTACTTATGAGCGGATTTCCCAATGCATCAGCTATTGCCTCACAGATCGGGTGAGCTGGAATACGAATTCCAACAGTGCGGCGTTTTGTAAGCATCATTTTGGGGACTTCCCGAGATCCCTGCAGAATAAAGGTGTAAGGGCCGGGCAAAAAACGTCTCAATATTCGATAAGCATAGTCTGTCACAAAGGCATATTTGCTTATATCTCTGAGATCTGCGCATACAAAACTGAAGGGTGAGCTTTTATGGAGTCCCTTGATCTGATAAATCCGTTCAATTGCCTTCTTGTTAAAGATGTCAGCTCCTATGCCATAACAGGTATCTGTGGGATATACGATTATTTCTCCTTTTCTCAAGATCTCTGCCACCCTGTTTATCTGTCGAGGACGAGGCCTTTGCGGGTCTATTTCCAGTAACAATTTTTATCCTCCACGATTTTTACCAGGCCCTTATTGAAAAAAAAATCCATATAGGGTAGTTAATTGAGTCTGGGATTAACAAATCCGGACATTCTCCTTCAACAGGGACTTTTTTAATAAATGGAAACTCCCATTTATATCATGTCTGGGTCTACGTCCAGAAATTTTTACAAAGGAGACTCTTCTAATGAAACTAGATCCAACTAAAATGAAAGACTGGCAGATTTCCGAAGCTGCTGAAGAAAACATGAAAACCGTATATCAGCTTGGTGAGGAATTGGCCCTTGAAAAGGAAGAGCTTCTTCCTTATGGCCACCATGTGGCAAAGATCGATTATGCCAAGGTATTAGAACGTCTCAAGGACAAGCCGGAGGGGAAATACATCGACGTGACTGCTGTTACACCCACGCCCCTGGGTGAGGGTAAAAGCACCTGTGCAGTAGGTCTTATGGAAGGGCTCGGGAAGAGGGGCATAAACGTAATGGGCGCCATACGGCAGCCATCCGGAGGACCCACCTTCAATATCAAGGGCAGTGCGGCAGGAGGGGGTCTTTCGCTGGTCATTCCTCTTTCGAGATTTTCTCTCGGGCTCACAGGTGATATCAATGCCATCATGAATGCCCATAATCTGGGTATGACCGCCTTGACCGCCCGCATGCAGCACGAGTCCAACTATACAGACGAACAGTTAGGCCGGAGAGGACTGAAGCGTCTTAATATCCACCCCAAGAGCGTGGAATTCAGGTGGATAATGGATTTCTGCGCCCAGGCCCTGAGAAACATTACAATTGGATTGGGGGGCCGGATGGACGGCCTTACAATGCAGAGCGGGTTCAACATAGCCGTCAGCTCGGAAATCATGGCGATACTTGCCATAGCAAATGACCTCAAGGATCTAAGAGAACGTATGGGCCGTATAGTGCTTGCCTATGACCGCACAGGGAAGCCCGTTACAACGGAAGATATCGAAGTGGCCGGCGCTATGACCGCCTGGATGGTAGAGGCCATCAACCCCAACCTTATGCAGACTGTTGAAGGTCAACCCTGCCTGGTCCATGCAGGACCATTTGCAAATATTGCCATAGGCCAGTCTTCGGTTATTGCCGACAGGATAGGATTAAAGCTTACTGATTACCTGGTAACTGAGAGCGGTTTTGGCGCTGATATCGGCTTTGAGAAATTCTGGAATCTGAAATGTCGCTTCAGCGGACTCAAGCCCAACTGCGCGGTGATAGTGGCCACTATCAGGGCACTCAAGTGTCACGGCGGAGCGCCCATACCCCGGCCAGGGCGTCCGATGCCAGAGGAGTACAATGGTGAGAATGTAGAGTGGGTGGAGAAGGGATGCGCAAATCTGATCCATCATATTAAGACCGTAGAAAAAGCAGGCATCAGCCCTGTGGTCTGTATTAATGCCTTTTATAATGATACCAGGGACGAGATCGCCGTAGTTCGCAGGATGAGCGAGCAGGCCGGTGCGCGGGCGGCCGTGTCCGAACACTGGCTCAAGGGTGGAGACGGTGCGCTGGAATTCGCAGATGCAGTTGTCGATGCCTGTAAAGAAAAGAACGAATTCCGCTTCCTATACGATCTTGATATGCCCATTCGCGAGCGCATAGAGCTGATTACCAGGGAGGTATATGGCGGTGACGGCGTTACCTACACTCCGGAGGCCCTTGCCAAGGTCAAGGCCATGGAAAAGGATCCTGAGATCTCCAAGCTGGGGACCTGCATGGTGAAGACCCACCTCAGCCTTGCAGACGACCCAAACATCAAGGGCGTACCCAAGGGATGGAACCTGCTTGTGCGGGATATCCTGACCTACAAGGGTGCGGGTTTTGTGGTCCCGGTCGCCGGCGCCATAAGCCTCATGCCGGGAACCGGCTCTGACCCGGCCTATCGCAGGATCGATGTAGATACGGAGACTGGAAAGGTCAGAGGTCTCTTCTAAATCCGGGATAAGCACCTTGCCCCCGGAAAGATCGCTCCGGGGGCTTTGGATCGTTGAGAATACGCATTTTTGTGCAATCTGCCCGCCTTTTATATTTTTTATTGATAATTTAGTAACCGTACAGGTCGTTGATTAGTTCTGTGCCATCCATAATTGACAATATATAGATATATAGCCATATAGTTTATTATGAATAAATCGATGAAAAAAACATCCAGGTGTCTCAAGGCAGTTGCCGACCCGACCAGGTTAAAAATCCTTAAGCTTCTCCAACATCGTACCTCTTGTGTGTATGAGCTGACCAGCGTTTTGGGTCTTGCCCAGCCCACGGTATCACGCCATCTGCGAGTGCTGGAAGATGCGGGTTTTGTTGAGTCTGAGCGCAGAGGGCTCCGAATGGATTACATGCTTACTGAAGATGATGCTCCGCTCATGGTAAGGCAAATCATGGGACTGGTGGAGGAGTGGCACGAAGATGATCAGGTAATCAAGACATTGAGGGATTGCCTGGATGTGACGGCAGATGAGATATATGGCAGCGTTCCTGCGAAAGAAGATCATGTCTCTGCTCAACACAGAGATTTTCGGTCAAACACTATTTAAGGTTTATCGGAGGAAGGTAGTGCCAACAATCGTGGCTGCAATTTTGATTTTTTCCGCTGTTTTGGGCACTTGCTCTTCCTTTGCCGGAGATTCCCTTACTCTGGATCAGGCGATTCAGATCGCCCTTCATGAAAATCCCCTCCTTTCAAAAAACCAGAACGAGTTAATTGCTGAGGTAAAGAATATGGAAGAGGCGGGCGGACGGCTAAAAAAGGCCCTGGGCCTGGCGGTGATCCTGCTCTTTTTCTCCCTGGCCCCCACATTTCGCTCCTGGATAAATCCCCTTACCATAAGGGAAAAGAGTGGCTTGAAAAGAGAAAAAAATCATGAAAAATTTTGAAGACGGCGTCTGAGATCAAGGCAAGGGGTAACGCAAAAGTGGCAAGATTGTTTTGACATTCGGATTTGAACAGATCATAGTATTATTCTGCGTTTTTTTCCTGGTTTCAATTGTATTTATGATGTTCGGCCAAGGGGGCGGGGCGGTTTATGTCCCCATGCTTCTTGTCTTCGGCCTTCCTCTTTACAGATGTGCCGCCACAAGCCAGGTGTTGATTCTCGCGGCCACAATCTCCGCCCTGTTTGTCTTCCATAAGGCAGGGCTTGTGGACTGGTCCCTTGCTCTTGTTGTGGAGCCCCCGACAAACCTGGGCGCGTTTTTAGGCGGATATCTTTCGCCCTATTTCCCCGCTGCATTTTCAAAACTTGCCTTTGCCTGTATTATCCTTATCGGCGCCTGGTTTCATGATCCGACCGATAAAAGACAGGCAAATCGAATCAGCAGGTAAAAACGAGCACTGGTTCTGCCTAAAACGTAATTTTGGAAGCGAGTCATACTCGTTGAATCTCCTTGCCATTATACCGTTAATGATTTTCGCTGGCTTTGTAGCCGGTATGCTAGGCGTGGGCGGCGGACTGATAAAGGTGCCTGCCATCGTTCTCCTGGGCGGTGTGCCCATAAAAATTGCGGTGGGCTCATCAAGCCTGATGATCGGCATTACCGCCCTCACTGGTCTTTTCGGTCATGCCCTGGTCGGACATTTTGACCTGAAGCTTGCTTTGACCTTGGGAGTAGCAGTCCTTGCAGGTTCCCAGATCGGCGCGAGACTTGGCGTAAAGATCGATAAAAAACGCCACAAAAAATACTTTGGTTATCTGTTGATTTTTATTGCCTGCTGGATGGGCTATATGGCGTTTAACTGAATGAATAGGAAAAGATAAATCAGTCTTGTCAATGTGGCACTCTGGTTCAAGAAAAAATATTCCCCCTTTGCCATAGAGACTCCCACGTGGGTATGCCATTTCACCTGTAAGCCTTGATGGACCCATATTTTTCGAGCAGAAACTGCACAAACAAGTTCCACTATTCCTTGGCAACATCCGGGCGATGAAGATATCATGATGTATATTATACTACACCATACCATCATAGAGGTATTATTGTTATGATGTGGACACAGATTCAAATGGAAGAGGACCAGATTGAATGGCTGAGGGCCGAGGCCAGGACCAGAGACGTATCTGTTTCTCAACTGATTCGTGAAGGGATCACCCTTTTCCGTGCCCGAGAAGAACGTTTTCCTGAAGAGAAAAAGAAAAGGGCCCTTGCTGCTGTTGGCCGGTTTTCGTCAGGTGCTTCTGACGTTTCCGAGCGACATGACGACTATTTAGCAGAGGCTTTCAGCAAAGAGGGCCGCCATGGAAAGTGAAACGGTATTTGTGGATACCTCGGCTTTCTATGCCCTGATGGACCATTCTGATAATAATTTTGAGAAGGCCGCCGATTTATGGAAATCTTTTTTGGAAAAAGATTTCTATCTCCGGACCAGCAACTATATCATTGTAGAGACATTGGCCCTGTTGCAGAGCCGATTGGGTTTTGAGGCTGCCAACCTTTGGTACAGGGATGTGCTAAGCCTTGCGGAAATTCTGTGGATTGACGGATCAATGTATAACTTGGCCTATGAACTCTGGCTCGGTTTTGGGCGGAGGAAGCTGAGCTTTGTTGATTGCGTGAGTTTCTTAGCTATGAGGCATTACAAGGTCGAAAAGGTCTTTGGATTTGACAAGCACTTTGTTGAACAGGGTTTTGAAGCTTGGCATTCGTAGGATCGGGCATTGCGCCGATGCACTTGGCAGGCACGCCACAAACATCTTTGTCCTCGGAAGACCACCAGTAAGAAAAAACTGGCGGAAGAGCCTGAGAATAAACGCGAATCTCAACGACTTATTCTTTTACGAATCCTAAGTAAAAGAGCCGGACCAAATCCGGCTCTTTTATACAATTAAATCAGATTATCAGTGACGTCTACGTCGGGCCTTACGACGTCTGCGTTCAGCCTCCTGCATCTTGCGTCGTTTTTTTACACTCGGTTTTTCGTAAAAGCGACGATTCTTCAATTCCCTCTGAAGCCCGTCAAGCTGCATCTTTTTCTTCAGCACCTTAAGGGCCTTTTCCAGACTTTCCTGGACTTCTACCACAATCGTCAAGGGTATCCCCCCTTCCTGTTTTGGATTAACTAAGTCACTATATCTTCCTTCAATACAATATGTCAACGTACACAAGAAATTTTCACTCCTCAAAAGATAAAAAAGAAGAGCGGACATTTTTGTATTGCGTTTTTATACCTAGGTCCTAATCTAGTTAATCATGGCAAACAGAACCGGATGCATCATGTTCCAGGGAACAGGCTCAGGTGTTGGAAAGAGTGTGCTTGTTGCAGCCTTCTGCCGGGTACTTTGGCAAAAGGGCTTGAGAGTTGCGCCTTTTAAGGCCCAGAACATGGCCCTTAATTCCTTTGTTACTCTCGACGGCCTTGAAATGGGAAGGGCTCAGGTTTATCAGGCAGAGGCTTGCGGGCTATTACCCGATGTCCGAATGAACCCCATACTGCTCAAGCCCACCGGCGACTCTCAATCACAGGTAATCCTCATGGGAAAACCGGCGGGAAATCTTGCTGCCCGATCCTATTATTCAAGCTATCAAGAAAATTTGAAGGTAGTCAGGCAGGCATTTGACTCTCTATCCCAGGATTTTGACCTGTTAGTTCTGGAAGGGGCGGGAAGTCCGGCTGAAATCAATCTCCAGGCCACCGACCTCGTGAATATGGAAATGGCAGCCTACGCCGATGCACCGGTTGTTATTGTCGGCGACATAGACAGGGGAGGTGTTTTCGCCTGGTTCAAAGGCACCTATGACCTTATACCTGAGAGACATAGGGCCAGGATTTCAGGCTTCATAATCAACAAATTTCGCGGAGACATATCACTCCTAAGTCCGGGGATCGCCCAGTTTCAACAGATTGTTCCCCTTCCTGTCTTCGGCGTGCTCCCCTGGTTCAATGACATAGCGGCAGACCAGGAGGACGGTGTATTTGTAAACGCGGTCCCCAAAAAAAACCACGACGGTCCTTTAAAAATTGCCATAGTGCATCTGCCAAGGATCAGTAACTTTACGGACTTTGCTCCCCTGGCCTTTGAGAAAGATGTTGTTCTGTCTTTTGTCCGACGGCCTGAGGGATTAGACAGATGCGATTGTCTAATAATCCCGGGCACAAAAAATACCCGCTCTGACCTGAATTTTTTAAAGGATACCGGCTGGGACGTAACAATTCATGATAGGGCAAAGGATGGAACGGTAATTATGGGAATCTGCGGTGGATACCAGATGCTGGGCAGGGGAATAAGAGACCCGGACGGGGTGGAAGGACAACAAGGGTCATCATCCGGCCTGGGACTGCTTCCTGTAGTCACTGACATGTGCGGTAAAAAAAAGCTGTCCCGGACGGAAATTACGCTTGATCTGCCGTCGCTTTCCCCAAACCCTTTAACAGTCAAGGGCTATGAAATCCACATGGGGGTGACCCGGGCCGAAGGGTCTTTTATACCTTTAGGCCCCGGACTCGGTGCAGATATCGGGGCGGCGAGTGAAAATATGACGGCCGTCGGCATATACCTCCACGGCCTGTTCGAAAATGATTCCTTCAGGAGGTATTTTCTGGACTTTTTGCGTACGAAACAGGGTCTTGAGCCGACGGAAGAAATCGTTTCCTACAGGGCCTTTCGCAAAGAGCAGTTGGATCGTCTGGCTAGCTGGATCTCAAATAATGCCGACATTCCCGGCTTACTCTCCCTTATGGGCCTGTAATGCCTCTATCGCACTCTTGGCCATTTATTCTAGAACCCGGAGCCATCGGAATTCTTGCCATGGCTTTTGCTCTGGACCTGATCATAGGAGACCCGGAAAGATTATTCCATCCGGTACGTCTTATCGGCCATGCCATCACATCCGGAGAATCCCTGGCGCGGAATTTGCCGCTTGGAGAAAAGACACAGGGCGCTGTCCTTGCCATTCTTTTTACTTTGAGTGTTTTTATAATAGTAGATCTTGGCGTTAAAATTTCAGGTCATATCTCCGGGCTGCTCCAGTGGTTCATATCCACTATACTACTATACTATGGACTATCCTTAAAATGCCTCGGTGATGAAGCCATGTCGGTCAAGAAAGCACTGGTTAAAAATGGTATTGAGGCAGGACGGCAGAGGGTATCCAGGCTTGTAGGAAGAGATACGGACTCCCTGAACACAGTCGGAGTAACCAGGGCCACTATCGAAACCATTGCTGAAAATCTGGTTGATGGCGTACTTTCTCCATTTTTCTTCGGAGCACTGGGAGGACCTGCCCTCTGTATATCCTATAAAGCAATAAACACCCTGGATTCCATGATTGGCTATAAGACCAGACGATACTTGGAATTCGGGACCTGGGGAGCAAGGCTGGATGACATAGCTAATTATATACCTGCGCGGCTTTCAGTGGCTGTGATCTCCCTGGCATCTCCTCTGATCGGAGGGAGCAAGCCATGGTACGTTTGGAAAGTTGCGCTCTCCGACGGTCAAAAACTTCCAAGCCCGAATTCCGGTCTACCCGAAGCAGCTTTTGCAGCAACACTTGGATTACGACTTTCAGGCCCATCCCGGTACCATGGAAAATTGGTCGATCGGCCGATCATACACGCCGATGGTCGTGAACCGGTAATTCAAGACATAGATAGTGCGGTCAGGCTGCTATACATCAGTTCCTTTCTTTTCATCGGGGCTGCCCTTTTGTTGGGCATTATGGCATCCTTCATTTTGTAGTTTACACTTTTTCAACATAGACGGATGCCAGCTATTAGCTATTAGCTATTAGCTATTAGGTAAAAACTTTGTATAAAAACAAACTGTTAAGCTAAAATCTAACGGCTAATAGCTAATCGAGCAGGTCAACAGATATATCCTCAGTCTTTACGACCTTTTTGGCACCGCGATAATTCTTAGGGTCCAGGTCGTATTTCTGAAAAAGTTTGTAAAAATCCGCCCTATAGTAACCCGCAGACTTGGCAGCTTTGCTGACATTCCCTTTTGTAATTCTGAAAAGATCTTCCAGATATTTCTTGATGAATTCGTCTTTGGCCTCTCTTAGCGGAACTTTTTTTTGTGACAGCCAACTACCGGCTAGGGACGTATTTGCAAACATTGCGCTGGTTATGGTGTTTCCAGTAGAAATTGCAACAAGATATTCAACTACGTTTTTCAACTCACGGACATTCCCCGGCCAGCTATATGTTCGAAAACCTTCAATAACATCCCCCTCGATTCTCTTTATATCTTTACCCATTTTGGTTTCATATTTCTTAAAAAAATGTTGCATTAACAGGAGAATATCTTCTCGCCTTTCCCTCAAAGGAGGAATATCGATTGGAACTACATGAATTCTGTAATACAGATCCTTTCTGAAACGACCTTCTTTAACCAGTTTACCGAGGTCTCTCTGGGTTGCCACTATCAGTCTTACATATACCTTGTGCACATGGTCGTTCCCCAGGGGTTTTATTTCTCCCGTCTCTATGACCCTCAGTAGTTTGGCCTGCATGGCCTTGCTCATTTCCCCCACTTCATCCAGAAACAGCGTGCCCTTATGGGCCTGTCTGAAAAAGCCTATCTTACTGCTTACAGCACCTGTATAGGCTCCCTTTACATGGCCAAAAAACTCGTCTTCCAGTAATGTTTCCGGGATGGCTGCACAATTAACAGCCACAAAAGGTCCTTTGCTTCTTGGGCTGTGGTAGTGTATGGCATTAGCCACCAATTCCTTTCCGGTTCCTGATTCACCGTAGATAGTTATGGTGCTTTCAACAGGGGCAACCTGGACTATCTGCCTGAATACGGCCTTTATCTGAGGGCTGATGCCAATCATGTCCGCAAACTGGAATTGCTCTCCCACTATACGTTCAAGGTTAGCCACTTTTTTCAACAATTCTCTCTTCTCAATGGCCTTTTCTATCTTCAAGGCCAGATCCTCATGATTTATAGGCTTTTCGACATAGGAGAAGGCCCCGGCCTTTACAGCCTCAACCGCCTTCTCTATAGTGCCATAGGCGGTGAAAATAATGGTCTGAAGATCAGGATCAATTTCCAAACACTTTTCCATGAGCTCTTGCCCGCTCATGTCGCTCATCCTTTGGTCAGACAAAAGAAGGTCAATCTTTTCCTCCTGATCCTTGAATATCTTAAGGGCATCTATAGGATTTGAGGCTGTGATCACATTCTCATAACCAAAGAGCTTGAGGCGCATCTTTGTCGTTACGAGTATATCCTTATCATCATCTACGAAAAGGATTCGTGCCCTTGAAGGAGTGTTTTTATCCGCTGGTCTAATATTGGAGGTATTGGTCATTTCCTTTTCTATTTTCATTTCCTGTTGAAAAAAATATTTAAGTTGTGCTAAAATTCTGAGTAATGGAATTATTAAAAAACGGCCTAAGCCTTTTTAACAAACTTTTTATTGGTTACCTGATACTTTCGGTTATTATGATAGTGCCTTGCGTAGTATCAATCTACAGCCTATCAGATTTGGAACGTTTTGCGACGAGCGTAGCCAAGCACGACGTAGAACTATCTAAAACCATAGAACAACTTAAAGCAATATCACCTTCAATGGAAGCTGAAGGCCGTCGTCTCGTAACTCTATATAAAGAGGACGCCTACCAATCTCTTATGTCTCTGATCCAGGACTTTAAGGACAATTTGATCAGTGTACAGAGAGACGGTCCAAAAAAAATTATCCCTATTGTCAATGATATTGAGCTTAATCTGGATGAACTCGAAAAACTTGCAGGTATTGCCAATGCAAGCTTACCCAAAAGTAGCCCGCCCGAGATCACACCTATTGAGGCCCAGCGAGAAGAGGAAGTCAAGACCCTGATCTCCGGCATAAGGGCAGGGCTGTATGAGTTGGAAAAAGGCATACAGCAGGCAATCAGTCTCAGATCTTCCACCATTTCGTCCCGTAGCTTGCAGGCAATGGAAATAACTATATTGGTACTGGCCGGAGCCATTGTCTGCGTCGTCGTTTTTACCCCATTATTTCTGTATAGATACATAAAAAGACCAATCGATTACCTTCGTCAAGGCACTGAAATCGTTGGTGAGGGCCATTTTGATCAGCCAATTACTATAAAGTCACGTGACGAACTGGGAAAGCTTGCCGAAGCATTTAATAATATGGCAAAAAGGCTCAAAGAATTGGACAGGCTAAAGTCTGATTTCATAGGAATAGCAAGCCACGAATTAAAGACTCCCCTGACTTCCATGATGGAAGCCTCCAAACTCCTTTCTGAGCCCCGAATAGGTAGCCTCAACGAAGAGCAGCAGAACTTGGTAACTATATTAAATAGAAACATGAACCGATTTCACGGCCTGATAAATGATCTTCTGCATCTTTCCAAGCTCAAGGCAAGGCTTAAAGTTATTAGAAAACGCCCTCTGGACATCACAAAGATCTTTTCGGATATCATCCAGACCTTAGAACCCGTGGCCCGGAGGAAAAATCTTGACATAGAGCTTGTACCTGTATCAGGGCTAAAAAAAAATATACCTGTTGATGAAGAACGACTAATTGGCGCATTTATGAATATTCTGCACAATGCCATGAAGTTTAGTCCTGAAAATGAAAAAATTAAGATCATTTTAGATCATAGCGATAATGATGGTAACGACTGGTTAAAAATTGGTATTGTTGACGCCGGACCCGGAGTAGAAAAATTTGAAGCAGAAAAAATATTCGATAGATTCTATCAGATTCAAAATATTCGGAAAGAAGACGGGTCCGGACTCGGTCTGGCGATTGCCAGAGAAATTATCCTGGCCCATGGAGGTAAAATTTGGGTAGAAAGTCCACCACCGGAAGATGTCGCAGTTTCACCAGGAAAAGGAGCTGTTTTCTGGTCTATTTTGCCATATTCTTCCTGACATTGCTCGTTGGGTGTTCAATAGTATTTCATAATACCCAATGGGAACTGGCTAATTTACACCTGAGAGACGGCCAGATCGATAAGGCCGTTGCCGGCCTGAAGCCATTGCTCAATGACCCTGATTATGCATGCAGGGCGGCGTTTTATCTATTTGCCTTTGATGGGGCCAAGGATGAATACATCAGGATCATGCGCTCTGAAGACTGTAAGTACGAAATGCCCGGAGAAGCAAAGTTACTGGAAGAATTTCTATCCACTGAAGAAAAATTCCTTCAATTGAAATCAGAGTATAAAAAGCAGCAATCCAGTGTTAATAACCTGCGGGAAGAGACACAAAATCTGGAAAAGGAGCTGAGCCGCCTCCGCTTCGAGCTACAAAAGATGGAAGAAATCCGGCGTGAAACTGAGAAATGGCGAGTTCAGTAAATTTATGCCATCAGCAGTACCTTCACAACTCATAGTCACTGGACTCATTTCAGAACACATCCACAAGGTATGCACGATTTTGATCAGGAACTGATGATGTGGCTATGGCCAGATACGCAGATGATAGCGCGTTTTTTTCAAATGTTTCCCTTGACAGGGTATTTTCTTGTTGCTATGTAAACACATTAATGCATTTTGTGATACAGACTGAAGAGTAATCAATCTATACGTAAATCAAAATAATCTTTAGGGAAGGGGACGATTATGTATTTAAAAACTTTGAAAGCTCTGTTGCTGGGCTTGTGCATTGCAGCAGTAGCAGTGGTTTCCTGGGCTCCGAATTCTGCGGCAGCAGGGGGAAATTTGGATCAACAGGTACAGGAACTGATCACGCAAAACAGAGCACTCACTGATCGACTCACGGAAGTGGAACAACAGCTCAGGGAAATGAAGGCAGCTCCGGAGGAGGAGGCAGTGTTCCTAGAACGCGCTGGGGCAACTGGCTTTCTATCCGAACTGGAAAAACGTATCACAATCAATGGGCTACTTGAGTTTGGAGTAGCATATCATAGTACTGATATGAACGATGGTGACTATAAACAGGATAGTGATTTGTCGATGACTACTGTTCAACTCGGCATTGCAGCAGAGATCAATGACTGGGTAAACGCGGAAATGGTTCTGCTTTACGAAGATCCGTCTGGAGCAATAGAAGCTTATGATGACATTAGAGGGGAGACAGACTTTGATGTAGATGAGGCATTTATCACCATAGCAAATCCGGACGTAACACCTGCTTTTCTGAAGGCTGGTAAAATGTATGTGCCTTTTGGCGCGCTCTTGACGCATTTTCCGGATGACCCTGGCATTGATTCACCCCTTACCCTGCTCCTGGGCGAGACAAATGAAAAGGCCCTGTTGATCGGAGCTGAATTGGAAGGTTTCACGGTTTCAGCCTATGCTTTCAGCGGTGACGTAGATGAAAGAGGTGACAGTGACAACTATATTGAGACTTACGGTTTCGATGCCAACTATGCCTTTGAGGATGAATGCCAGGATCTAGATTTGCTAGTCGGGGGTTCTTATATATCCAACATAGCTGACTCTGACTGGTCAGAGGAAGTGCTGGACCACTACGACCTCGAAATTGATGATTACGCGGGTGGCGCTGCTGCCTATTTGCATGTTGGCTATCAGGGTTTCTTCGTTGATGGGGAATACATGGCGGCTGTTGGTCATATAGATCTGGAGGGATATGGCGATAAAGGTAAGCCAACAGTCTGGAACATTGAGGCTGGATACAACTACAACTGGTGGCGGAATCTCGAAATCGCCTTTCAGTATGCAGGATCCGACGATTGCGGATTTTTAAGATTACCAAGAAGTCGTTACGGGATCAACTTCAACCAGGAGGTCTTTGACAACACGGTCGTGTCAGTGGGCTACCTCTATGATGAGTATGAAGCAGATGATGGTCTTGATCGTAACACACGAGATCTGGTCTTCGGTCAATTAGCCATCGAATTCTAAAGATATATATTTACTCCTAAATAATTTCACTCAGCAGATAAGGCGCTGGTTCATATTTTGGCCAGCGCTTTTTTTTGTGTTTGCGATGGAGATGCGACTGAAGCAATCTTCTGGAATACAGGGATTGTGAGGCAGTGATTTTATCAAAGGAGACCTACCTGGATGGGCTATCAATTGTTTTGAAAGATGAACGTCGAACATCGAACGTCCAACGTCGAATGGAAAACGAATATCCAATAATGAGTTTTAACCATCACTGGGTCTCCCTAAGTTCCTTTAATAAGATACGAAGCTTATGGATAAAGTCCTTTTTCCCCCATTCAATATTCGATGTTGGACGTTCGATGTTCGATGTTCATTAGTCTATCCAGTGCAAAAATAACTTAGAACTTATGAATTAACCATTACGGTCCTTGCCACAGTGAACACATGAACCTCTTTTGCTCCTGCCTTTTTTAGAACCTTGGCACAGGCCCTGACAGTAGCCCCGGTTGTATAGACATCATCAAGAAGGAGTATTGTTTCCACACCTTCAGGCAGAGGGCTTGCGGTCTCAAAGGCATTTTTCACATTTCTGAGTCTTTCCTTCATTGAAAGCTCCGTCTGGGGTTTAGTATTCAATGTCCTGGAGAGGACATCTATTCCCAGCGGAATATGAGGAAAAATCATCCCGGCAAACCGGAGGGACTGGTTAAAGCCCCTTTTTCTCAGACGTTTCGAGTGTAATGGCACAGGAATTACCATGTCTGGCTTCACGTAATCCAACAACACATGCTCCATGGCCAGGGAAGCAAGGGCCCTTAGAGCATATCCGTCATCATTATATTTAATCCTGTGAATAAGGGTTCTGACAGACCCATGGTACTGAAATGCAGAACGGGCAGTATTAAAGGATGGAGGGTCCTTTATGCACCGGCCACATGTGTGGCCGGTACCTTGCGGACCGTGAAACGGCTGGCCGCAGACAGTACAGACCGGAGGTTCTATGGGCCTTATTGACTCAAGACAGTCGTGACATAGACGGTCTCCTTCCTGAACAAAAGGCCTGGCTTGGCAGGCTGCACAACATGGGGGGAAAAGGATATCCCTTATTATTAAGAAAAGCTTAGCAGGGGACCATTGCAATCTACATGGACTCAACAATAGATAAGGCAAACTCCGAGCACTTTACTTCGGTTGCACCTTCGATCTGTCTTGCCAGGTCATAGGTCACCCTTTTTTTGGCAATGGCTGCCTCAAGGGCACTGTGAATTTTTTCCATGGCGTTTTTCCAGCCGAGATATTCGAGCATCATGGCACCGGAGAGGATAAGTGAGCCGGGGTTGACTTTGTCGAGCCCGGTATATTTGGGGGCCGTGCCATGGGTTGCCTCAAAAAGGGCATAGCCATCACCGATATTCGCACCGGGCGCCATGCCAAGTCCTCCCACCTGGGCCGCACATGCATCGGAAATGTAGTCGCCGTTCAGGTTTGGCAAGGCCAGCACGCTGTATTCCCTGGGCCTCAAAAGGATTTGCTGGAACATGGCATCTGCAATGCGGTCCTTTATGACAATTTTGCCCTCCGGCTGTCTGCCATTGTAGTTGTCCCACAGCTCCTGTTCTGTGATAGTTTCTTTTGGAAACTCTGTTTTTGCCAGCTCATAGCCCCAGTTTTTAAAGGCCCCTTCCGTATACTTCATGATGTTGCCCTTGTGGACCAGGGTAACGCTGGACTTACCCGTATCAATGGCGTGCCGTATGGCCTTTCTGACCAGGCGCTGGGTCCCGAAACGGCTGATGGGCTTTATTCCGATCCCTGAATCCGGCCTGATATCCTGCCCCATTTCATCCTTTAGAAATCGAATGACTTTCCTGGCATCTTCGCTCCCCTCCGGCCACTCTATTCCTGCATACACGTCCTCGGTATTTTCGCGGAAGATGATCATGTCCATGTCTTCCGGCCTCTTAACCGGGCTTGGAGTCCCCTTGAAGTAACGGACAGGCCTTACGCAGGCATATAGATCCAGCTCCTTTCTCAAGGTAACATTAAGGCTCCTTATCCCCTCGCCTATAGGGGTTGTGAGAGGTCCCTTGATTGCGACTATGTGCTCTTTGATGGCCTCCATAGTCTCAGACGGCAGCCATTTCCAGGTCTGCTGATAGGCCTTTTCACCCGCGAGGATCTCCTTCCACGAGATCTTTCTCTTTCCTCCATAGGTCTTTTCCACCGCGGCATCCAGTACCAGCCTGGTTGCCTTCCAGATGTCAGGGCCTATACCATCACCTTCAATGCAGGGAATGATCGGCAAATCCGGCACAGAAATGGTGCCGTCGTCTTTAAGTATAATTTTCTCAGGGATGTTACCCACAGGAAGTTCTCCTTTCGTTCATATTGTACAACACTACAACAAGTGTAAAATGTTGACAATCATGGATTCCGGTATTTATTTATTGGAATGAATTACAATGTCTTTTTTGAAAATGCCCTTAAAGACGCAACAACTGCCTACAGGGAAAGCCTTGAGTCCTGCGGCCAAAAGCTCATTGAGCTTTCGCAATGGACCTGCAGGGCCTTTGATAACAACGGCAAGATTATCCTCTTCGGAAACGGGGGAAGTGCTGCTGATGCCCAACATATAGCAGCAGAGTTTGTAAACCGTTTCCGCCTGGAGAGGAAACCACTTCCTGCCATCGCCCTTACTACAGATACCTCTATCCTCACTGCGATATCAAACGACTACGACTTTAGCCAGGTATTCTCCAAACAGGTTCAGGCCCTTGCCGGACCGGATGATGTAGTCCTTGGAATCAGCACCAGCGGGAATTCACCTAATGTGTTAAAAGCCCTCTCCGTTGCCAGGGGAATAGGGGCAAAGACCGTGGGTATTACCGGGGGAAATGGCGGAAAGATGGATCAGTGTTCTGATTTAGTCATATGTGCGGCGTCTTCTGATACCCCTCGGATTCAGGAAGTCAGCATTTTTTTTGGGCACCTGTTATGCGATCTTGTGGAACGGCAAATTTTTGGTTCGGTATAATTAGACATGAGCTATCCTGAACCCATAGATCTTTCCGGTCTCAAGACCTATTCACTCTATGATCGTCCCAGTAAGGTTACGGTCTCTGACTTTGCACGACCGGTCTCTTCCGGCCTCAAGTTAAAGGATTTCTTGGAGCTACTCCCCAACCAGTTGGCTGCAAAGGATTTTAAGGCCGTGGTCCGAGCGGTTTGCACCGCGGTCTGTAATGGACGTATGGTCTTGCTCGCCATGGGTGCACATGTAATTAAGGTAGGGCTGAATCCCATACTGATAGAACTCATGAAGCGCGGGATTCTTTCAGGAATTGCATTGAATGGGGCGGGAATTATTCATGACTCGGAGATAGCCATGGCCGGCAAGACTTCTGAGGACGTGGCGTCAGGTCTTGGTGAAGGGCAATTCGGGGCAGCCAGGGAAACAGGTGAGTTTCTTAATCAGGCCATATGCAAAGCTGCCGAAAATGGTAAGGGCCTTGGTGAAACCGTGGGAAATGCCCTGCTTGAAGCAAGATTCCCATACAACGGCCAGAGCCTTTTAGCCAGTGCGGCCGAATTGGGAATACCTGTGACTGTTCATGTCGCAATAGGTACTGACATCATTCATATCCATCCGAGTGTCGATGGTGCCGCTACAGGCAAGGCATCTCACTATGACTTCAGGCTTTTTTGCAGCCTTGTGGCCAAGCTTGATCAAGGGGTGTTACTCCATGTGGGTTCTGCTGTGCTCTTGCCGGAAGTTTTTCTCAAGGCATTGACACTCGTCCGTAACCTGGGTTGTCCTGTAAAAAAATTTACTACTGCCAATTTCGATTTTATCCGTCACTACAGGCCATTGACCAATGTGGTCCACAGACCTAACTTAGAAGGCGGCCAAGGGTTCAACATCATAGGCCATCACGAGATTATGCTTCCTTTGCTGGCCGCAAGTATCCTGGATAGCCTGGAAGAAAAAAGAGAAAATTTATAATGCCTATTTTTGAATATGTATGCACTGGGAAAAAGTCAAACAACCTATGTAACGGTTGTACAAGTTCTGACTGCAGCTCCTGCGGGGGTTGATGTGGGAACCAAAAAAAAATTGCGACTTGGGACCAGAAAGAGTGTATTGGCCCTTTCACAGAGTAACTGGGTCAAAAAAGAGATTGAGACACACTGGCCTGACGTTAATGTAGATCTTGTAAAATTTACCACCAAAGGGGATAAGATCCTGGATGTACCACTAGCCAAGGTTGGCGGCAAAGGTCTTTTCGTAAAAGAGATCGAAGACGCCCTTCTCAGAAAAGACGCGGATATCGCAGTGCACAGCTTGAAGGATGTCCCTGCCGAGCTCCCTGAAGGGCTTGAAGTCACCATTTTCCCTGATCGAGAAGACCCGCGGGATGCCCTGATTGCACGGGCCGGGCTCAGACTGGAAGAATTGCCGGAGGGCGCCAGAGTAGGCACGAGCAGTCTTCGAAGAATAGCCCAGCTTAAGAATGCAAGGCCTGATCTCGAAGTAGCTTCTCTGAGGGGAAATATCGACACAAGGCTTCGTAAGCTTGACGATGGGCAGTATGATGCCATTATCCTGGCGGCTGCAGGGCTCAGAAGACTTGGGCTGGAACAAAGGATTATTCAATTTCTGGAACCTGAAGTGATGCTTCCTGCTGTAGGCCAAGGGGCCCTTGGCATAGAGTTCAGGAGCATGGATACAGAGGTCAAGCGAATTCTCACTTCGATTCATCATGAAGAGACATCCATCTGCGTGAGGGCTGAAAGGGCCTTTCTTTTCAGGCTTGAAGGTGGATGCCAGGTGCCCATAGGTGCCTTTGCCCGGCTCAATGGAGAAATACTTGAACTTGAAGGCATGGTGGGTAACGAAGCCGGGACCAACATTATAAGGATGAAAAAGCAAGGAACTGCTAATCAGCCCGAAGCTCTTGGAACCAACCTTGGAGAAGAGGTCCTGGCTGCCGGAGGTGCAGAGATATTAAGGGGAGTTTATGGAGCGAATTAAGCCGAATTCTTCATCCGGAAAGGTTTATTTAATAGGAGCCGGCCCTGGTGACCCGGGCCTTTTGACCATTCGCGGCAAGGAGCTTTTGGCTGAAGCCGAGGTGGTTGTGTATGATCGTCTTGCAAGCCCGAGGCTTTTGCCCTTTGCATCTCCTCGTGCAGAACGTATCTATGTTGGTAAGCGCATGGGCTCACACACAGTGACTCAAGAAGATATCAACAGGATAATCGTGGAAAAGGCCCTGGAAGGAAAGTGTGTAGCCCGCCTGAAAGGAGGGGACCCCTTTATGTTTGGCCGAGGGGGCGAAGAGGCCCAGATACTTGCCAAGGCTGGGATATATTTTGAGGTGGTGCCTGGCGTAACCTCAGGTATTGCAGTTCCTGCCTACGCCGGAATACCCCTGACCCACCGGGCACATACCGCCTCAGTAGCCTTTATCACAGGCCACCGCAAATTAGACAGTAAAGAGGCGGATATAGACTGGGAGGGTCTTGCTAAAGGCGTGGGGACCCTTGTCTTTCTTATGGGGATGAAAAACCTGCCCAATATCGCAGAGCGGCTCATACAATACGGGCGCAGTCCTGATACCCCTGTGGCAGTGATTCGCTGGGGAACCACCCCTCTTCAAACATCAATTACAGGAAATTTAATAAATATTGCAGAAAAGGTAAAAGAAGCGGGTCTTGGGCCTCCGTCAATTATCGTGGTGGGAGACGTGGTGGCCCTGCGGGATAAGGCAAACTGGTTTGAAAACCTACCCCTGTTGGGTAAACGAATCCTTGTTACCAGGACCAGGGAACAGGCCAGTAATCTTGTGAGATTGCTGGAACGGAGAGGCGCGCATTGCTTAGAGTGCCCCACAATAGAAGTCCGTTTGCCAAAGGATTTGAAACCTCTGGACCAGGCTATTAACTCACTCTCTGCCTTTGACTGGGTGATTTTCAGCAGCGCCAACGCTGTACGGTTTTTCTTTGAACGTCTGTTCGGGCTGGATTTTGATCTCAGGGCCCTTGGAAACATACGTATTGCTGTTGTAGGTGCCGGTACTGCCAAGGCAATTTCCGCCCTGCACTTAACTTCTGACATCATGCCTGATAACTTCAGGGCGGAAGGCCTGATAGAGGCTTTCAGTCAGATAGGTATATCAGGAAAGCGCATCCTTATTCCAAGGGCGGAAAAGGCAAGAGAGATTCTCCCCAAACGGCTTTCAGAGCTTGGGGCAGAGGTTACCCTGGTTCCTGCTTACGTGACCCTGGCTCCCGACCTAAAGCCGGAAATCCTGGAGATCCTGGAACAGGAAACCATTGACGTTTTGACCTTCACCAGTTCATCAACTGTTAAGAACTTTTTCCAGTTGCTCCCTGATGATCTGCGCAACCGGATACTTGAGCAGGCAAAGGTGGCCTGTATCGGCCCGATCACAGCCAGGACGGCAGAAGACTTCGGCCTTAAAGTCACAGTTCAACCTGATAAGTTTACAATACCTTCGCTTGTATCTGCTATAGAGGATCAATTTAAATGTTGAATTTTGAATGCTGAATGTTGAATTAAAATATTGTAGGTTGGGTTAAGCGGTTATAGTCATCATTTTTGTTGGGTTCGCCTGACTTAATAGAACCTCAACGCGCTGAGATCACTGCAAAATTAGCGAACCCAACAAAATTAGTTGCAACCGACGGCTTAACCCAACCTACAATTTGCCCAAACTTATTGAGAAGCTACAACTTACGATTCATGAGTTCTACAGCATAGAAGTATTTTGTAATTTCTGTTAATTCTGTTAAAATAATAGTCATCTCATGACCATTTATTGCCCAACAGATCCTCCTGAACTTGCCACAATTCTGGCCAGAATACGCAGGAAGCGGGAGGATTATGAAAAATACGGTTTTACCCATATCCAAGGAAGAACACTTAGGGCCTTTTTCGATCTGGCCCAGGAGTTCGAGACCCTGGAGAATTTCTACAGGGTCTGTGTCTTTGTCCCCAGGGAGTTCATGGGGTTTGATTCCTGCCTTTATCTGGTCGATCCGGATACCAAAAAGCTCCAAATTGCCTGCGATTCCATCAAAGGGCTGAAGGTCTGCGGCATGGATCCTCCTGAGGATATCAGGGTCAGCGAATTTGCCTATGAGACAGGAGATACGTTTGTGTCACCTATCAGGGGTAACCGGAGGCTGTTTGCAAGCAAACCCCTGGCGAAGGCAGAAGAAATAATAGGCTTGTTTGCAGTATTCCCCCTGTCCAAGCTTGGAGAAGGTGACAGGCTGTTCTTTGAAAAATACGCAAACAGAATAGGATACAATCTGCACTACAAATTGATTTCAGTACAGAGTGAAAAGCACATCAAGTTTATCAATACCCTTGTGGCAGACATCGAGCACAATGTCCTGGTGCCCAACATGATGTACAAGCTCTTTCTGAATAACCTCGGGAAAAAGATCCAGAAACTTAAAGATATTGAAAAGGACTTTGGGGAAAGGATAGAAGTTGGGTTCAGAAAAGAGTGCGTTGAGACATGCCATCTGGACCAAATACAAGGTAGCTTGGCCGACTTGTGTAAAGACCTTTTGAGGCAATATGAAGAAATTGATAAACACTATCAAAACACCAGTCTTTTTCTTGAGAGCCTGCTCAGACGGGATCATTTTGAGAAGGGATATCTTGTGCTGCGGCGCAAAATGTGTCGTTTCAGGAAAGAGGTTTTAGACCCACAACTTGAGCGTTACAAACAACGGCTTGAACGTAGGGGTATACGTATAGACTATCATCTTGGCGGGATACCTGACGAAGATATTCCCTTGGCAGTGGATGTAGGGCTTATTTCCCAGGTCTATGCAAACCTGTTTTCCAATGCTGAAAAATACTGCCAGGAGATAATTAACGAACACGGAGAATCAGTCAAGTTCATGTCCTACGGACAGGAAGTAATACAAAGCTTTTTCGGTCCAGGAAAGCCGGGAATCAAATTTAATGTTTATACAACCGGGCCGCACATCCCTTCAGAGGAGGCTTCCCGCATCTTTGACGAGGGTTTTCGCGGGACTGGTTCTGAAAACAAACAGGGTGTCGGCCATGGATTACACTTTGTGAAAAAGGTAGTGGAAGTCCATGGCGGCGTTGTTGGCTACGAAGCAACTAATCTCGGAAACAATTTTTTCTTTGCCCTTCCCCTCCAGTACACCATTAAAGAAATTATGGACCTCCCTCTGGTTGCTGAACTCAATACTCCCTAATTTTATGAAAATGCCAACCGATTTTACGGACCCCAAAGGGGTATGTGTTGACTTTGAGCATGAGCTCAACCCGGAACAGCTCAGGGCAGTAAAGATCATGAACGGCCCGGTTTTGGTGATAGCCGGAGCCGGGAGCGGCAAGACCCGTACTCTGGTTTACAGGGTTGCCCGGCTTATCCAGGAAGGAGTGAAGCCGGATAAAATTCTGCTTCTGACCTTTACCAGAAAGGCTGCCGCCACTATGCTGGCCAGGGCTTCCCGGATCGTAGGGCCCCAGTGTCAGCAGGTAACAGGAGGCACATTTCATGGATTCGCCAACAGAATGTTAAGGCGCTATGGGCACCTGATCGGCTATCCCCACAACTTCACAATACTGGACAGGTCAGATACACTGGACCTCCTGCACCTCCTGGCCCGTCAATTAGATCTCACAGGGCCTGGAAAGCGGTTTCCACGGAAATCCACCCTGGCTTCAATTGTGAGCAAGACAGAGAACTGCGGAGGGTATGTATCCAAGGTGATTGAACAAGGCTATCCGCACCTCATGGGGGAACTGTCGGGTCTGGAAAAACTCATCCCGGTCTATCGCAAATATAAAAAAGTCCACGCACTCATGGATTACGATGACTTGCTCCTCAGGTGGAGAGATGTGCTGAAAGAACATGCCCAGGTCAGAGAATCCATGGGTTCCTGGTTTCAATACATAATGGTGGATGAATATCAGGATACAAATGCCACCCAGGCGGAAATCGTACACCTTACGGCTTGCGGTCATGACAATGTAATGGTCGTCGGAGATGATGCCCAGTCCATCTATTCATTCAGAGGGGCGGATTTCAAGAACATTATGAACTTCCCTAATATGTTTTCCAAAACTCAGATAATAAAACTTGAGAAGAACTACCGCAGCACTCAGCCCAACCTGGACTGCACCAACGCCATAATTGCCAATGCCAAGGAAAAATTTACAAAACGACTGACGGCACAGAGAAAGGGAGGAAAGCCACCATACCTGTACACGGCCAAGGATGAAGTGGACCAGGCAAAATTTGTTGCCGACCGTATCCAGGAATTATTAAAAGATGGGTTTAAACCATCTGATATCGCCGTGCTTTTCAGGGCTGGTTTTCATTCCTTTCACCTTGAGACCGAATTAGGCAGCCGCAGGATAACCTTTGTCAAGCGCGGAGGAATGCGTCTCATTGAGGCCGCCCATATCAAGGACCTTCTCTCTCTCCTTCGCCTTCTTATAAACCCGCTGGACCGGCTGAGCTGGAGCAGAATTCTCCTATTAATCGAACGTCTCGGCATCAAGAGCGTGGAGAAAATTTTCTCTCAACTGATAAAAAGCGCGGATCCCCTGGAATATCTTTCAACCTATAAAACCAAGGCGGCCTGGGGAGAAACAGTAAGGGGACTCGGCAGTCTATTAAAAAGACTCCATGACATGCCGGAGGACCTTCCGGATTTGCTTTTACAGCTCGAGACTTGGTATCGCCCACATCTGGAGAGAATCCATGATGAAGATTTCCCCAAACGTCTGCGGGAACTGGCGCACTTGAGAGGATTGTCCGCCCGGTATGACGACGCAGTATCTATGCTCGCTGATCTGGCCCTGGACCCTCCGGACCAAGAAAAGACGGAAAAAGAAAAAGAACGGATAGTCCTTTCCACCATGCACTCGGCCAAGGGTCTTGAATGGAAGGCAGTCTTGATTTTGTCACTGGCAGAGGGACGCTTTCCTTCGCCTGCGGCCTCCTTTCGTGCCAAGGAAATAGAAGAAGAACGCAGGCTCTTTTATGTAGCCGCAACCAGGGCAAAGGACTTTCTGTGTTTTTGTTACCCTGCCTTTATAAGCGTCTCAGGTACAGGCTTGCTCCCTGCCAGGCCATCACGGTTCCTGGTGGAGATACCTGCCGACCTCTTGCAGTTATGGAAAAAGGAAATTGATACTGATGAAAAAATTTATCAAGAAAGCCGGTATATGCCGGATGTCACCAGGCCATCTCCAAAGCCTTCAGGACACGTCCAACAAGGGAGTCCCTCGGCTGGACAGGGTGCAGATCAAACCGGTCCCGGTATCTTTTCACCGGGGAAAAGAGTCAGACACCCGATCTTTGGGCCGGGACGGGTGATCAGGGGCATTGGTCCAAAGAAGATACAGGTGCTTTTTGACGTTGCCGGTGAAAAGACCCTGCACCTCGATTATGCCAAGCTCAGTGTTATCGAGTAACTTCTCAATAACTCAGGGGCAGATGTCTGGATTCCGGCTTTCGCCGGAATGACGGGCATTTACATCCAAACGTCATTCCTGCGAAAGCAGGAATCCAGTGAATAGTCGCAAAATGTAATCTACCCCAACTTATTGAGAAATTACGTTATTGAGAGCTAATCAGGAAGGTAAATAATAAAAAGGGCGAGGTGAGATTACTCATCCTCGCCCTTATTGGTATGGTATTGACTAGCTATGGTGCGATAATCATTGTGCCGTCTTCCGCATTTGTGGATATATGGAACTGGTCCAGGAAGGTCATGCCAAGCAGTGCAGAACCTGACCAACCATCTGTAAAGACAGCTTGTACGTTTTGGCGATTCAAGCGCCCTTCAATTTCAATATCTACGTTGCACAAATATCCTGTGCTTGTGCCACCAACCCCTGTTACCAGACATGCCTGGCATTCACTATCAAGAGTTAGATTACCATTCTCGTCAACAAATCCCATATATTTCGCATCATTTGTATCTAGTAAAACTGTTTCCGCCCCTGTGTCGACCATAAATCCGGTTGCGTATCCATTTACAGTGCCGTTTACGAGATAGCAGTTACAGCTTGGATCAAGGGGAATAACGACCTCCTGCCTGACCGCTGAGAAATTCTGCGGGATAGACCAATCTGCTTGTCCTACAAAGCGATATTGCCACGTACCTTCCAGATAACCTGCAGCAGTCGGCTCCAGCATAGTTATATTATATTTGTACTCGATGTTTCCAAAAATACTGAGTTCTTCAAAGGAAACTATATAACCACCTGGCTGCACACAACTGCTTACATCCAGCCTGTGTCCCTGAATTGCGAGAGTATCACAAATCTGGTCCGTGCTGTTGGCGTAGGTGACAGTCAAAAATGTTTGAGTAATAGGGCTGTTCCATACTCCACTGATATTACCTCGTTCCTCATGGAGAATCATTGGATAAATTGTCCCTGTATCATCAATGTACGTGTATGATTCTCCATAATACTCTTCTGTCACTATCCAGGTGCCGGTAACAGGTTGAATATGTAACACATAGTAAAGAAGCTCACGCCATGACGACCAATTATAAATATCACTGCTATCCCCCACTATGGCCCGGATAATCCAATCTCCTTCCATTCCGATCAGCCGCAGACCTCCTCCAAAGGTAATAGGAATAAACGCTTTTATATTAGGGGCCTGATCAGTCTCGGCCACGTCTGTCGGAGCGTATGGAATCACCGGATCCCCTGGATATTCATCGCTACTGAAGGGTGTGGCGATAGGAGTATTTTGTATGTCCGCTGCGTAGAACATGCTCTCCGCCCCTTCAACTGGATGGCCCCACTGGCTGAACAGATCAAAACGTGTTCCGTTCACGCTATCCCATCTATAGGCGAAAACCTGGCCCGGGGCGAGACTTGGATGCTCTGCCAACACATAAAGCGCTCCAGACATATTTTCTGTTACAGGGATATTTATGACCAGATCCAGCCAATCGGTCGTGGCCACTGACTTCTCAGCAGCATAACGTAGTGCATTGACATAGACCTGAACCGGGATAGCTATTGATGTAGTCGGAATAGTAGCAGGGTCTGTAGAGACAGTAGCTGTAACCATCACGTTTCCACCATAAGTAGTGACATTGCCCCCATAAATATTCTGGTTTTCCAGGAGTTGATTTATATCAACGCCGACAGTGAATGATTTATCTCCGACGGTTTTCCCCACTATACTGTCCGGGTTTCCATTTAGGGTATTTAGGGTAATCCATTGGTCGCTCTTTGACGCAACCCAGTAAAAGTCAGTTATTTCGCTGGTACTGTTAGCAGCGTTAACCTGCACTGTAATTGGTTCAGGATTGGTAAGCTGTTCCTGTGTAACATAGAATTGTAGTTCACCAGGTGAAACTACTAGTGTGCCCGGAGACGGCTCTGGAGGCAGAGCCTGGATATCAAGGTTTACATCTATTTCTTTTGAAGTGGGTGCTTTGCTCCTCTGAAGGACATTGATATACGCTGTCCCTGAATAACTGCCCACAGGCATTCCTGCAGGATCAATGGTCAGTTTCGTGCTGTTAACAGAAGAACCGGCGGTGACATTCCCTTCATATGGATCAAGCTTAATCCAACCCCGATCCGATCCTGCCGTCCATGTGAAGCCATTGGTACTAGCATTATCGTCGATGCTGACCATATAGTTTGTAGGGCCGCCGTCTTTAAAGGCTATAACTTTTATAGCGGTAGGGTTCACTACAATTTCCGCCTGAACCAATACGGCATGAAGCAGGAATAGAGATAGAAAACAAGAAATCAGTATACTGAGAGAAGCGGGGCGTCCGACATTCTCTAACCTCATGCGCCAATTCTTGGGTTGCTCTATTGAGTATGGCATTTTTTTCTCCTTTTATTCAGACTGAATATCCAAAGTAGCAGTGAGCCCTTCCACCGGGCTTTTGGCCAAAGCGTCTGCAAGATTAACGATTAATGCCCCCGCAGCTTCTTCAACTGCTCTGTCAATTTGAATCCTTACTGCCGGATCTGCCCACATACTTAGAGGCTCAACCTGTTTTTCCACCCGGTTTGCCCAAATAACCCGGCCATCACTTGCGTCTTGCAAGGCAAGACTTATTTGAACTACTGCTTGAGGAACGTAGCCTCCCTTAGATGCCAGATATGCGGCTGATGCCCCGGCCGCACCCCATACAGCAGCATTATATCCAGCATGATTACTATATCCGCCATGAGAGCTGGTAGATTCCGTAGCAAAACGTGGGTTAGAACCACCTGTTATTGTGGTCTCTTTGCTAGGAGGTGTGAAAGGTGTTTCCGCCCAGCTACCCAACATGGCTCCAAGACCGCCGCCAACAGCTAAATCCTGCCAAAGATCGTATCGTTCAGATTCCGCGCAGCCAAACAATAATGCGGAACTCGTGTCAAAGAAAAACGGCAGGATCCCAACCTGAAGTGGATTAAGAGTGTTTCCTTCTCTTACTTCATATTCAACAACACGTCCTCTCAAAATGTAATCAGCCCCAAAACGGCGCCCTATTTGTTGTATGGTGCCGGGGTCAAGACCGACCCTTGTGAGCTCATAGCGTTCTTTGGACTTGTCAAGTTGCTCATTTCTTATGACCAGTTTCCGGATTTCTTCCTGCATGGTTTCCGACCATCCGCTACCCAATTCTTCCGTGATTAATCCGCAAGAGCTGCCGGCACGAATGGAAGGTTGCCCAATGATCCGGATGACTCCAAGATCTACCAGATACTGCACAACGTCTTCTTTAAGCGGGACATAAAATCCCTTCTCAGCCAACCGGTACATCAGGGCCTCATAGATCTTGACCTGCCGGCGAAAAGAATCGTCCGGCCGGACTCCCATGGTATAATCCGCCAAAGGTAATACAACGATTTGTTTTGCCGGACTATTTGCATATTGGACAGAGGTATTGAGGGGTGCAACAGAATCCTTAACCTTTTGCCCACAGCTAACGAGGCAGATCATAATTGCCAATAAAAACAGTAAAATAGACCATCTGTTAAACATGACTTCCCTCCCGGAATGCCTACGGTTTCTTGCAAAATTTGTATCTATCTATACTTATCGGACATATATATAAAATTACTTAAAAATTTTTGTAAGCGTTCACAGGGCACCGCATCTGCTTTGTTGTCGGGCACTTGAAGTACAGGAAGTACGTCTGCGTACCCGTACGCCTCGCATCTGCATGTAAACGCTTACAGTTCGGTAGGTTACGGTAAGACGGGCGTTGTAACCCAGTGAACGGTTACCAATTTTTGTAACCTTTCAGGGATTCAAAGGTCATAAGTGCTAAGTTATTTTCCACCGGTTGGACTAATGAACATCGAACAGGAGTTTAACAGACGATCAGCTTTTCTAGCAACAAAATAATATAAAATCAGCAAGTTAACCCTTTATATTTTGTAAGACCCCACGTTTGGCTTGAAAGCCAAAGGCTTCAGGGTGATAGTAGCAGTGGTTCAAAGGCAAACATGCCCAACGCCCCTTGATTACGCTGAAAAAAGTCCTTTTGCGGTCCTCGGGTTTCGACCCCAGGGAACCTAAAAAGATGGATCAAAAAAGCTTATTGAGAATAGATCTCAACTAATGGACATGTCTTTACCTTTTCATAATTTAAAGCAGCGTATTTTCCGTCTTTTTCGCCTATTTCTTGCAATCTTAGCATATCCTCCAGTAGTTTCCGGTTAGGTTCTTGCATATAGTTACTTTCGCTAACACCGTACTAACGTATCGACGGCAGTATGTTTTTTATGAGTTTATATGAATAAAGTTGAGAAATAAATGCATTTTTTACTT
>Ga0307990_1000368_pt1 | contig 42422 bp, 34 predicted proteins | sample EllFjometagen129_FD_203168 | JGI IMG/M metagenome (GOLD analysis project Ga0307990, IMG submission 203168) | Marine microbial communities from Ellis Fjord, Antarctic Ocean - #129 | ecosystem: Environmental > Aquatic > Marine > Unclassified | place: Southern Ocean | collected 2014-10-08
AAAAAGAAAGATGAAATTAGTCTCTCGAATTAAGAAAAATATTGCTAAATTTGAACTAAAACCTGAAGATGTTGGATTTTCTTTAAATACTGTTGTTCTGTAAGTTAAATTTGACGTTAGTAGGAATGAAAACAGAAACATTATGAAAAAACTTTACTTTTTAATTATTGCAGCACTTGTAATAAACCTCACCAATGCTCAATGGATACAAATAGGACAAGATATAGATGGTGAAGCTACTGCCGATGAATCAGGATGGTGTGTAAGTTTAAATGCCGATGGTTCAATTGTAGCGATTGGGGCCCCTTTAAATTCTGGAAATGGAACTGAGTCTGGTCATGTAAGAGTTTATGAAAAGATTGGGGGAACATGGATTCAATTTGGCAATGATATTGATGGCGAAAATGGTTATGAAGAATCAGGTAGTACAGTAGCTTTAAATTCTAATGGAAATATTGTGGCAATAGGTTCCCCAAGAAGCTACGTTGGAGGTACAAATATTGGCCATGTTCGTGTATTTGAATACAGTGGTGGTAATTGGGTGCAGCTAGGTAATATGATTATTGGAGAAACAAGTTATGATAATTCAGGTTGTGCTGTTTCATTAAATGGAGATGGAACAATAGTGGCTATTGGAGCTCAAAATAATGATGGAAGTTTCAATAACGCAGGGCATGTAAGAATTTTTCAATATATTACAGGAGTATGGACACAAATTGGAAATGATTTAGATGGTGAAGCTGGTTCTGGTGGTGGTGGAGAAACTGCAGGCGACCGTTTTGGATATTCTGTCAGATTAAATTATGCAGGAAATATTCTTGCAGTAGGAGCAGATTGTAATGATGGAAATGGAAACAGAGCTGGGCATGTTAGAGTTTTTGATTTTACTGGAGGTAATTGGGTTCAATTAGGTAATGACATAGACGGTGAAGCAGCCCAAGATTACTCTGGAAAATCTGTTAGTCTAAATTCTAGTGGTACCAGAGTAGCAATAGGAGCTCCAAATAACTTCGGAAATGGTAGTAATTCAGGTCATGCAAGAGTATATGAATACAATGGCTCTGCTTGGGTGCAGCTTGGAAATGACATTGATGGAGAAGATGCAAATGATCATGCCGGTTGGTCAGTAAGTTTAAACGCAGTAGGAGATATTCTTGCTATAGGAGCATCTGCAAATGAAGGTACAGGGTCTAATGAAGGTCATGTAAGGGTATTTAAATATACTAATGGCAATTGGAATTTGGTAACCAATGAAATAATTGGTGAATCTTACTATGATGGTTCAGGGTGGTCGGTAAATATTGATTCAACAGGGAATACTGTTGCAATTGGAGCCTTTGCAAATGATGGAACCAGTACAAACTTAAATGATGACAGGGGACATGTAAGAGTATATAAAAATTATAGCACATATGATACTCTGGATATAATTGAATGCGGTAGTTATATATCTCCTAGTAATAATTATATATGGGATACTACAGGTACATATACTGATATAATTCCAAATTCATCTGGTTATGATAGTGTTCTAACTATAAATCTTACTATTCATCTATTGCCAGTTGTCAATATAGGACCAGATACAACTCTATGTGCAGATGATCAAATAATATTATATGCTGACAGTAGCTTGTATAACACTTATCTTTGGTCAATGAATTCATTATTGCAAAATATAATGATTGATTCAACTGGCATAGGTTTAGCATCTGAAGAATTTTGGGTGCAGGTAACTGACAGTAATGGTTGTATGCAATATGATACTATTAATATTACATTTGAAATTTGTTCTGATATTAATAGAATATTTAGTAATAAAATATTTGGTTACCCCAACCCCACTTCTGATAGAATTACAATTCAGACAGAAGGAGTTGAAAGTATTAAAGTATATGATGTAGCTGGAAAGAAAATACAGGATTTTCAAAACGTTGAAGATCTGCATATAATAGATTTAAGTTCTAAACCAAAAGGGATTTATATTATTAAAGTAATTACTAAAAAACAAACAATAACTAGAAAATTAATTAAACAATAAATACGCTTGGTAACAAAACCTAAACTGCATTAAAACGTAGTTTAGCTAAACGTTGGTCAACATTTCAAAAAGGCGGTTCTCTATATTTATGGAAATTGACCTAAATATGCATTATAAAGAAAAAGCAAATAAATGAAAACGAAAACAATTACCATTCTGACCCCATTATTGTTTACAATAGCAATTGCATGTACCAACAGACAAAACAAATTATCTAACACTAAAATATCTTCAGACACTATTATTACAGATCGCCCTAACTTAATTATGGACAACGATTCTTTAATAAAGACAAAAAGAACGATTTATGATTATGAAGAATATAATGATGTAAAAGAAATTGTTGAAGCATTGAAATCGGGTGACCTAAAAACAATAAGAGGTATGTCAACAGACAAAGGGTACAAAGACTTATTAAAAGTAATTCCAACTCATCAAGATAAGGGAAATATTTGCAAACAAATAGGTAATGATTTAAGCACTGCAATATTCTATGCAGGCGTCTCAGAAGAAATGATTGATTATTATGATTTTGAAATAAAAGACAAAAGAATAACAATGGGAATTCTTCCATTAAAAGACGAACATAAAATGATTGTTTTTAAAATGGGAAAAATAAAATAAAAAATACCACACCATGTTCCAGAAAAAAGGAAACGATTGCCTAACAATAGCTCAAAAGTAATGCTAACAATAGTGCATCAATGAAAATAATTAGTAAATTTATACTTAGAATAATAAATAAACGGGAGAAGTTAAAAGCCACACTACTTTTAGCAAAACGTTAGCAATATTTGCTATACTTATTAAAAATATTTTGGGAAATCCTACAAACTCACAGCTTTAAAATGCCACCCCCAAACAAGCAGGTAAGGCAAATAATCTTAATAATGCTAAGCTCAAACCAGAGATTAATGTAAAAAGTGATAGATATTGTAGTATTTTTTGCAAGTAGAAGCAGATTTTAAAAAAATCTGAAATTAAAAGAGGGGGGTTTCTCTTTTTTTTGTTATATTTGTGAAGTGTTTAAAAACAACAAACTGTAGCTATAAGAGATATAAGGTGCATTAATGCACCTTATCCTAACGTTGGGTGCAATATGAACAAACATTGAGAATTGAATGAAAATCGATATAGAAAAATATAAACCACTCATTAAAAATGCAGTTGAATTGTTTTGGAATACTCGAAACAATCAAACGAATAAACAGTCTAAAAACAATATTTTAGACACAGGAAATAGAAGTGCTGTAACGGGTGGAAAACAACTTGACGGATTTCTAAACTTGCTTTGTCAAGTTGCAATAGATATAGGTATTCCAAAAGAGTGTTTATTTGTAAAAGGAAATCATATTCCAGGCTACTTTAGACCGACAAAGGATTGGGATTTGCTTATTATTTCACCAAACAAAAAATTGATTTCAGTAATTGAATTTAAATCCCAAGTTGGTTCATTTGGAAACAATTTCAACAACCGAACTGAAGAATCTTTAGGAAGTGCTATTGATTTATGGACTGCTTTTAGAGAACAAGCTTACCCAAATCAATCAGCACCTTGGGTTGGATATTTGATGCTCGTTGAAAAATCAGAAAAGTCAACTAAACCTGTTAGAGTAAGTGAACCTCACTTTAAAGTGTTACCAGGATTTATTGGTGGTTCTTACCTTGACAGATATAAGATACTTTGCCAAAAACTAATGTTAGAAAGACATTATTCACAATGTTGCCTGATGTGGTCAAATCAAGATTTATCTTTTGGAAATGTAGCAGAAGAAATATCTATCGACTCATTTCTTCACTCTTTTATTGGACACTTAATTGGTCAATTAAAGGAGTTTAAATAGAATTTTATGGAACGTAAAAATGGCAGAAAACACGGAGAAGTTTTTACTCAACAAAATGTAGTTAATTACATCTTGGATGAAGTAAAATATATTTCTTCTGCAAACCTTGAAAATATTAAAATACTCGAACCTGCATCAGGCCAAGGTGCTTTTGCCATTGAGATAATTAAACGTCTTTTTCACTCATCCAAAAACTATAATTTTAACTTTATCAAATCAGTTAATGAAAATATAAGATTTGTCGAGTTAGATAGTTCAAGTTGCAAAAACCTTAAAACTAGTATTCTAAAGACTATTGAAGATTTAGGTTTTACAAAAAATGAAATAAATAAATGTGTTTTCTCAAATACTGACTTTTTATTAAAAGGCTTTGATATTGAGTTTGATTGTATTGTTGGCAACCCACCATATATTAGACACGAGATAATAGAATTAAAACTCAAACAAGAGTATAAAAAGATTTTTTCAACATTCAAGTATAGAGCAGATTTGTATGTGCTTTTTTATGAGAAGTCTTTAAAATTATTATCGCAGAAAGGTATTCTTTCATTCATATGTTCAAATCGATGGTTATTCAATCAATATGGACAACCTTTAAGAAAATTGATTGCTGACAAATACCATATTTCAAAAATCATAAATATTGAAAAAGCCAATATTTTTGATGAAGAGGTAATTGCTTATCCTTGTGTAACTACTGTACAAAATTGCAAAGGCAATCTAACAGAATATTATGAATCTCAAGAGAAAGAGATTGATATCGATAATTTAGATTTCAAGTTAATCTCTTCGCCAAAAAATGAATCTTGGCAAAATTTATTTTTGGACTACAACATTAACCACAGCTCATTAGTCGGAATAATAGAACAAGGTTTTGAAATTGGTATTGGAGTAGCAACAGGAGCTGATAAAGTTTACATAAAGAAAGGAACTGAATTAAACGGAATAGAAAAGAATAGAGTAATTCCTATAATTAAATCTAATTGCCTTAAAGGAGAAGATATAAATTGGGATAATTCCTATGTAATTAATCCGTTTCTGAATGGCGAATTATGTGATTTAAATAATTATCCTTATTTAGAATCTTATTTAGAATCCAAGAAAGAAATTTTATTAAAACGTCATATAGCAAAAAAATCGCCAAACTCTTGGTATAAGACAATCGATAAAATAAAGCCTGACTTACAAAAGAAACATAAGCTGTTACTACCTGACCTTTCAGGTTGTAAATTTCTTTTTATTGATGAAGGTAATTTTTATCCACACCACAACATTTATTACATAACACATTCGGACTTGAATGAACTAAAGATTTTGGCTTGTATTCTTATGTCTGATTTCATTAAAGACCAGCTCTCACAAATTGGAATAAGAATGAATGGAGGATTACCACGTTTTCAATCACAGACCTTAAAAAAGTTGAGAGTTCCACAACTCAATGGATTAAACACTATTGATAGAAATAAATTAATTGAATCATACGACAAACGAAATTTAGAAAACATAAACAAAGTGATAAATAAATACTGCACCCTACATTGTATAAAAGTAATGGCGGAGGCAGTTATTAAACCAAAGTCAAAGAATAGATTAGAGGTTGTGGCTTAATCTGAAAATTAGAATAATAAACCGCCACTACTCTTATACGATACCGTTACCAAGTCCGTAAAAAAGCATTTATTTTTAATCACAATACTTTTTAATAAACTCATCGGCATTGCCACCAAGTCTTTCTGATTTTTTCCAGTCAGCACATGCAGTTTTAGTATTGCCAAGCATATATTTTGCTGATCCTCTGTATGTATACGATTCCGCTTCTGTGGGTTTGTAGCCAATATATATTGTGTAGTCGTCAATTGCATTTTGATATTCTTCAAGCTCATAAGCTACAAAAGCTCTTTCAAAATAAGCTTTATAATATGTGTCGTCAATATCTAATGTTTTAGTGTATTGTTTTTTAGATTTTTCATAATCACCTTGATAATAATAGCAAAGACCAATATTAAATAAAGCGTAAATATATTCATTGTCTAATTCAAGTGCTTTTTCAAAATATTTAATTGCTGTTTCAAACTCGCTATTATTGTATTCTGCAAGTCCCAGATCGTTATAATCTTTAGGGTCAGTAAATCCCAAATCATAATTTTCTTCTTTTTCTTTTTTATTTATTTCATCACTATATTCATCAATAACATCTACTGTCATTTCTTTATATTTGCTTAATTCAGCTTTATCGTATTTTTCTTGCAACTCAGGTTGATATTCAATAGCAAGTTCTAAATAATAGTTTGCATTTTCGTAATCACCAAGTTCAATATAACATAATCCAATATAGAAGTTAGCAAGACCATCTTCAAAATTTTCAATTGATGCCATAATAAATTGATCTAAGGCAATGTCATAATCTCTGTTATTATAACTTTCCATTCCATAATCGAAATATTTCTGGTACGATGAACCGGGAGGATTATTATATTCATAAACAGCTAAAATAATACTTCCTGCCAGAAGTAAAAGGACAAAAAACAGTTTAAATTTCATATGTTAAAAGTTTAAAATAAATTTATAAAAATTGTTTAAAACATAGCAGCAGATACTGATCTGTATTTTCTGGTTTTGACAGTTCTGTTTTTAGGATATTTAATAGAAAACGATATAGTCATTTTTTTCGATTCACCGGCTTGTAATTTATATTCCCAGGTAAGCTTACCACTAAGGTCGTCGTGTATTGCTTCTGATATAGCAAGAATACCAACATCTATATCACTCTCTTGTGAAACAGGTAGCTGGTCGTTAATTTCAATATCAATAGGTACTTTTCTGTTGTTTTTAACAATTAGTTCGTAAGTGTAAGTTTCTTTTCTATTTGTACCAATAATTTTTTTACTATTAAAATCCTGTTTTTTGCTTCGTGTAACCAGTACTTTATTATCTCTTCCAAGCGATAGATCAAGAGTATCTTCTACAAATCGTGTGTTGATATATGATTGACCAATATATGTATTTCCCATATATACATTAGCGTTTCCGCTTATAATATCCAGGTCTTCCCAACCCGAAATACGTGCAAGTAAAAAGGCATCCCTGTCAACTTTAGGTATTGCAATGTATTTGTATTCTGCAGGTAAATTGAATTCTTTTACTTCAAGCATATATGGTTTTGCATTGGCGGGAATAGAGTATGGGGTTTTAATTTCAAACTCTGAGCTAAGTTCAGATACTGCAACCGATGTAGTAGGATTTTCAACAGTAATTAAATCTGCTGCTATTTCTGCTCCAGCTGTTCTGTATGCTCTATCGCTTTCTTTTTCCGTATCGCCTACATATTTTTGTTGATAATAACCCTCGTAGCTATTAGAAGATGAATAGTTCAATGTCCATGGTGTTAAGCTTGGTTTAGTTGCACCTTGCGATGGGTCTGCTGTAGAAAGTTTCAAATTTACATTGTTCCAGTCAATGCCTGTATTGTTATATACTTTAGCATTGTAATAGAAATCTATGTTTTTGCCAATTTCTTTTGCTTTAATATCATAGCTTGGCATCCAACCGGCATTACTTACATAATATTTCATATCAAAATTAAATGTGCCGGTTTTGTCGCAAATAACCTCAATAACAATTGATGAAGCGTTTTTCTGAGCTTTGTAGCTTTTCGCAATAAACGTTTGATTTAATTTTAATATAACAATATTCAATTCTGCAATTTTAACATCAACCGCATGCATTTTGTCATTTATTTCTTTTGTTCTTGATCTGTAAAAATCGGCTGCTTTTTGCAGTTCAAGTATTGAGACACCACTTTCTTTGGTACCTATATAATTATTTTTCAGCAAAAGGTTCATTTCCGTTTGATAAGCATTTTTTTCGTTATTCAATAATGCAATCTTATTGTTAATTAATTTTATAGAATCTTTCTTTTGCTTAATCTCTTTTCTCAATTTATTTGGCACCGATAATTTAGTCGATTTATTGGTTATTGACAATAATGATACACCATTACCAACTGATAATCTTATATTTTTAGAATAAATGTTTGGAGACAATTCTGTAAATTCAACTATATGTCTACCTGTTGTTAATGCAACTGCTTTAACGCGATTAATTTCAGCACCATTAAGAAAAATTGTTACTGATTTAATTTTCGAATCTGTTTTAATAGTGTCGTTTATAGCAAAAACGGGATTAATAATTATTGCAATAAATAAGATGTTAAATAAAGTTTTCATAGGTTTTAATTTTAAAGTTTTTTTCAAAAATAATTATTAATTTAATACAAAACAATAAACTTAAGGATAAAATTATGTTTATATTATAACTTTTTAATTGTCGATAAGTCATTGTCATAATTAAAAAAAATCATATCTTTATAATTCTATAAATAAACTTAATCAACGTATTGTATTATGAATAAAATCAGCTTAATACTCGTATTGTTATCATGTGCATTTATACTTAATTTAAAAATATTAAATGCACAAAACGAAGAATGGGATGCACAATTTATAATAGCTAATGCACCAAACGATACCGTGTTTGCTATAGCATCTGATGGCAACAATATTTATATAGGCGGTAAATTTACTGCTGTAGCAGGTAATTCTGCAAACTATGTAGCAAAGTGGGATGGAACTACATGGACAACACTTGGTACAGGTATGAATGGCGCAGTAAGAGCATTAACTTATGATTCCGGTAATTTATACGCAGGAGGTGATTTTACAACAGCGGGAGGCAATACAGTAAATTATATTGCAGTATGGGATGGAAGTACATGGAGCGATATTGGTACAGGTACCGATGCTTCCGTAAAAGCAATTATGCTAAAAGATGGTAATGTATATGCAGGCGGTGATTTTACTAATTCAGGCGGAGTGGCAACAAATTATGTTTCATACTGGGATGGATCAGTATGGAATGCAATAGGAACAGGAACCAATGGAACTGTTTATGCAATTGCAAGCAATGGTACAGATATTTTTGTTGGAGGTAATTTTACAGATGCAGGCGGAGTAGCAAATACTAACTATATAGCAGAATGGGATGGAAGTGTCTGGACAGCATTATCAACAGGTACTGATGGAGTGGTTTATGATATTATTGCAGATGGTACATCATTTTATGCATGTGGCGAATTTACTACAGGAGGAGCAACAACAGTAAATCATATTACAAAATGGGATGGTTCTACTTTTAGTGCATATGGTACCGGAGTAGATGGTAATACCTATTGTATGGAACTTAACGGAAGCAACCTTTATTTAGGAGGCAGTTTTACTAATGTAGATGGTGTTGCAGCAAGCAATATCGTTATGTATAATGGTTCTGTTTGGGCAGCCCTTGGTGATGGAACGGATGATAATGTTTATGCACTTAAACAACAAGGATACGAAATGCATGTTGGTGGTGCTCTTGCAAATGCAGGAAATAAGCCAAGCGAGTATTTTGCAAGATTAATGAGTTTACCTATAGTTATTTTAGACCCTGTAACGCAAGATGTTTGTATTTACGATACTGTAACTTTTACAGTAGATGTAGTTGGAACGCCTCCATATACATACCAATGGCAATTAGACGGAGTTGATATTACAGGAGCTACCGATACTTTTATTACAATAAATGGAGCAACACCTCCGGATGAAGGTAATTACAAATGTTTTATTACAAATGCAGTAGGAACAGTAGCAAGTAATCATGCAAAACTTACAGTACATCAAGAGCCAACTATTACAATACATCCTTTAGATTCAACAAAATGCGAATTGGAATCTGTTATATTTACAATTGCTGCAAATGCAACCCTACCAATAACATATCAGTGGCAACTTAATACATCAGATATTTTAGGTGCAACAAGTGATACATATTCCATACCTTCAATTATTTTGGCAGATGCAGGAGATTATATTTGTATTGCAAGCAACACTTGTGGCGACGATACAAGCAGTATAGGAGTACTTACTGTTAATGCTATACCTGTTGTTATATTTTCAGGTCTTGATACAGCATATTGTGTAGATTCTCCTAATGATACATTACATGGTTTTCCTGTTGGTGGTACATTTTCAGGCTCAGGTATGACAGATAGTATTCTCAACCCTACAGGAATTGTTGGTGTTCATACAATAACTTATACTTATACTAGTGTTAATGGATGTACAGATAGCTATTCGCAGCAATTCGAAGGTCATACTTTACCATCACTTACTGTTACAGGACTTGAAGCAGAATATTGCATTGACGATATACAAGACACTTTATGGGGTATGCCTCAAGATGGGAATTACTATGGAGCCGGAATGATTGAATATGTGTTTCATCCGGATATAGCAGGTGGTGGTTATCATCAAATTGTTTATGAGTTTACTGATAAATATGGATGTTACAACACAGATACAAATTATACAACAGTATATGATCTGCCTTTTGTAAGCGTTGGTAGCGATACAAGTATATGCTTTGGCGATTCAATACCAATTACCATTACCGGCGATTTTGGTATTTACGGATGGTTTCCTCCAATAACAGAAATAAATACAACTATTTTTGTACAACCTACAACAGATACAAGTTACGCAGGCTGGATAATGAATTCGTTTGGTTGTATTTCTGTAGATACGATTTTTGTAGATGTTAATCCAATTCCAACAGGAGTAAGTTTTAGCGGATTAGAAGCAGAATATTGCAATACAGCTTTCCCCGATACATTAATCGGTGTTCCTGCAGGAGGTACGTATCTTAATGCAGGAATAATTGATAGCATTTTTTATGCAACAATGTTTGCCCCCGGTATTCATGATGTAATTTATCAATATACCGATTCAAACGGATGCTCGAATTATGATACAAGTTCTGTAATTATTAAACCTGTTATTGATGTTTCTTTTACAGGATATGATAACTGGTATTGTCTGAATCATGAGAGTGATACATTATCGGCAAGTTTATCAGGTGGATATTATACAGGAGGAAATATTACAGATAGCATTTTTAACCCGGTTCTTGCAGGAGTAGGAATACATGAACTAGTTTATTATTATCTTGATACAAATGCCTGTACTGCATATGATACAGCTTATGTTGAGGTTCTTCCATTACCTGATATTAATCTTACGAATGATACAAGTATTTGTGAAGGTGATACAATAATGATAATTGCTCAATGCGATGATGCTATTACTTATCATTGGAGTAATGCACAATCAAACGATACAATTTTTGTTAGTCCTTTCTTTACAACAACATATTATCTTACAGTTACTAATTCGACCTGTATAGGTACAGATAGTGTTTTAGTAGTATATAATCCTATGCCTGATGTAGATTTGGGTGGTGATGCAGATATGTGCCGTGACCAATACTTAAATGCAGGAGGTGGTCATGCAATTTATCAATGGTCTGATACAACTTATACCGATAGTTTATTAATGGTCGAACAAACAGGATTATATTCGGTAACAGTTACTTCAAGTGGAGGCTGTGTAGTAAGCGATTCAGCATATATTACAATTTTACCTACTCCTTATGTTGATTTAGGAAATGATTTTACAATTACAACAGACCAAACTGTAATCATAGGTGCAGGTGGAAATTTTAATGCTTGTTTATGGAATACAGGCTCAACAAATTCAATGATCGTGGTAATGGGTGATTCTCTTGGACTTGGAGACCATTCTTTTTGGGTAGAAGTATCAAATGCTAATAATTGTATCGATACAGATACAATTATTTTAACTGTAATATTTGGTTTAAATGTTAATGAAAATGAAGATTTACAAAGTTTAAGAATATTCCCTAACCCTGCAAATGAATATTTCTATATACAAGCTGAAAATATAAAAGCTAATGAGATATTATATACAATTACAGATATTACAGGAAAAATTATTTTAAATAATAAAATTGATATTCTTAATTCAGGGATATATCATAAAATAGACATGAGTGATAGGGCAAAAGGAATGTATTTTATTAGCATTAAAATTGATGATTTTACAACTACCGAAAAGATTATCATAAAATAAAATAAATGGAGTATTGCTAATAGAAGATGTATTAAATGCAATTTTAATTATTTGAACAAAGATGCTCAATTGACCTATTATCAGTATTAATTCAGAAAATTAATCTTTACACAATGAAAACTATTTTATTATTAATAATCTTATCTGCATTTATTTTTAATTCATCTGCTCAAACTACCGTTAACAAAGTTGACAGTGTTGAGATAGACAATTTGGTGCATAAAATATTTAATGCTCAATATCCTTTTTTTGAAAATTATATTAACGGAAAAGCAAAAACGAAATTATATGATATTCAAACATTGACAAACCCATTACTCGAAGGTGCATTTAACAGCAAGCAATATGCAATTTTAGACAGTCTAGCAAAACTTTATTTGCAGGCACATAAACAGTTGGAAACTATTGATGTCTATTATTTTAATTATACAGGAAAAGTTGATACCATATTATTAGAAAAACCTTGCAAAGTTTGGCTAGATGATTATACTTTAATTAATGGAAAAGACACCTTTAATTTTAGAAATGAGATGGTATTATATGTTACACAGTTTAGTTATTTATTATCAAGATCAATTCACCATTTTCTAAGGATTAGCGAACGTGAAAATTATATTTATATAGATTCATTACTAAAAATTTATCCAGATATTCTTGTTAATGATATTTATAAAAGATTAGTTTTTAATAAAGATGGAATGTTTCAAATAAGGGGTTGGGGATGCATTAAGGGAACATACAATCATTATGAGTTATTACAGTTGAAAGTAAAGAACAAATTTAGAGGAAAAATATCATATTGTCGTTCAGTTACAGATAGTGATATGTGGTTAATAGCAGGTGTTGCAGAAATATTAATGGCAAATAAACTTAATCCTGAAATTGTAGTAATTGATGATGATTTAAAAGCTCAATTTATTGAATATCTGAATTTTTCTTTAAAATTTATAGAAAAACGAATGAATAAAGCAAAATTAGCAGATTTTAACGGGAATAAGGTTTTAGCTTACGATTTTGACAATAAAGCATGGATTGACCATGAAGATAATGCTTATGGGAATTGCGAATGTGATACTTTTCCATTAGAATCTGATAAACTAAAAATAAAGAAAATTGGCTGGGATTTAAGTCATGCACGTAGATTTGTGAATTTTTTCGAATCTATTTATGAATATAGTACTGTATTTAATAAATCATTTCCCGATTCATCAACTTTAAAATATTTATCAAATCAGTTTATTTATAAAGTTTTTAATGGCGATTACAAAAAGCCATTATTCGCAAATTATTATGATGGTTCAAATGGTTGGTATAGGTACGGATATCATGGTAAAGGTTTTGGATATGCTCCTTCCGATATGTCTTCTTCAGTATTATCCGGTGGATTTTGCTTTTTGGGAAAATATAATAAAGATATTATTAAACTAAGAAATTCTTTATGGGAAATGTTGTTGTCGGAAAATAATGAAATTATAGAACATAGAGAAGAACATTATGGAAAAAACTATAATAAAGGAAAAAGAACTAAAAAAGTTAATTATTTTGATTTAAAATCAACACAATCAATAATATTACTTCAATTTTTGCCAACATTTTATTAAAACATAACATAATATAAAAAAATACTTTGAGATAAATTTGCATTATTAAAAAATAATTAGTATATTTGACTAATTATTAATAATTAACCTGTGCCGTGAACCTGAAAAGGTAAACGGCATTTTTTTATATCTCCCCGAATTTTGATTATTCTGAAAACTAATAATAATTTTACCGACCTAAAAATTATAAAATGATTGAAACTGTTTTTTATGTTATAGTAGTAATTATTGTATTGGAATATTTGCTCGAAAGGTTTTTAGATTATCTTAATACTACCCGATGGAGCAGTATACTACCCGAAGTATTAAAAGGTATTTATGATGCCGAAAAATATAAAAAACAACAGGAATATGAAAAAGTAAATCATAGATTTTCACTTTTAACAAGTTCTTTTAGTATTTTACTAATGCTATTAATGTTATTCCTCGATGGCTTTGCTTTTGTTGATAATATATCAAGGAATGTAACAGATAACTACATTTTAATTGCACTATTATTTTTTGGTATTATTGTATTTGCATCTGATATATTAACTACACCTTTTTCAATATACGGAACTTTTGTAATCGAAGAAAAATTTGGGTTTAATAAGACTACTGTTAAAACCTTTATTTTTGATAAACTAAAAGGATGGGTACTTGGTGCCATAATAGGTGGTGGTTTAATGGCTTTACTAATATGGTTTTATAATGTTACTGAAGAAATGTTTTGGATATACGCATGGGGAGCAATTACTGTTTTTATGATATTTATGACAATGTTTTATTCATCAATAATAGTTCCATTATTCAATAAGCAAACACCACTTGAAGACGGCGAATTGCGTCAAGAAATTGAAAAATTCAGTAAGAAAGTAGGATTTAAACTTGATAATATTTTTAAAATTGATGGTTCAAAAAGATCAACTAAAGCAAATGCTTATTTTTCGGGTATAGGACCAAAAAAGAGAATAGTGTTGTACGATACTTTAATAAACGATATGGAGGTAAACGAGATTGTTGCAGTATTGGCACATGAAATAGGTCATTATAAAAAGAAACATATTTTTTCGTCAATGCTAATTTCAATAATACAAACAGGTATTACATTATTTATTTTATCAATATTTATTGGAAATCCTGTGTTATCAAAAGCATTGGGAGTTGACCAGGCAAGTTTTCATATTGGATTAATTGCTTTTGGGATTTTATATAGCCCAATATCAACAATTATAGGTTTAGGCATGAATATATTATCAAGAAAGAATGAATACGCAGCAGATAAGTTTGCAGGCGATAATTACAATGCAGAATATCTGGCATCGGCATTAAAAAAATTATCGGTAAAAAATTTAAGTAATCTTACACCACATCCATTATATGTATTCTTTCATTATTCACATCCGACTTTGTTGGAGAGGTTGAATGCTTTGGGAAATGTATGATGAAAAAAATAGCCACTAATTCACGAATAAAAGTAATTAGTATATAGGTAATAAATAAAAAAAATATTTGTGCATTCGTGGCAAAATAATTAAGTATTAAAAATGAAAAACACCGCAGAAATAATAACAATAGGAGATGAGATCTTAATTGGTCAAATAGTTGACACAAATTCTGCATGGATAGCTCAACACTTAAATAATGTTGGAATAAAAATATATCAGATCACATCTGTTTCAGATAAACATGAACATATTTTACAGGCATTATCGGATGCGCAAAATAGGGCAGGACTTGTAATTATTACAGGAGGATTAGGTCCTACAAAAGATGATATCACAAAAAAAGTTTTATGCGATTATTTTGAGACTAAACTTGTGCTTTCTGAAAAATCGCTTGAGAATATTAAGTTTTTACTCAAACAAAGAGGAATAGCTGAAATAAATAAAAACAACAGAGAACAGGCAATGGTGCCTGAAAATTGCAAATTACTGACCAATTCAGAAGGTACAGCCCCTGGAATGTGGTTTGAAAAACAAGACACAATTTTTGTTTCAATACCAGGAGTTCCATTTGAAATGAAAACCTTAATGTTAAACCATATTTTACCTGAGTTAAAAACAAAATTCAACTCTAAGGTTATAGTGCATAAAGTTGTTATGACACAAGGTTCGTTTGAAGCAAAATTAGCGGAGATACTTGAAGAATGGGAAGAAGGTTTAAAAGAAAAAAATATAAAACTGGCATATCTACCTCAACCCGGAATTATTCGTTTACGCTTAAGCGCCGAAGGTGAAAATGAAAAACAAATAAGAAAAAACATTGAAGAAGAAATTAAAAAACTCAATAAAATAATCCCCGAATATATTTACGGATACGACGAAGAAAAAATTGAAGAAGTTGTAGGAAAAATAGCCAAACAGCATAATAAAACAATATCAACAGCCGAAAGTTGTACAGGTGGTAATATTGCACAATTGCTTACCTCTGTTCCGGGAAGCTCTTTATATTTTACCGGTAGCGTAGTGGCTTATTCTAATGAAATAAAACAAAACATACTAAAGGTTCCCGAAAACGATATTATTAAACACGGAGCAGTTAGCAAGCAAGTAGTAGAAAAAATGGCAACTGGAATTATGAAATTATACAATACCGATTATAGTATTGCAACATCGGGAATTGCAGGACCCGATGGCGGCACAAACGAAAAACCTGTAGGTACAACATGGATTGCAGTTTGCTCTAATAATAAAGTAATATCAGAGAGTTTTCTTTTTGGAGATAACAGAGAACGAAATATCAGAAAAACATCAGTTACGGCTTTAAATATATTACGTAAGCTTATTGTTAAAGAGATGAAAATAAAATAACTGCGAAACGGCCATTATTTATACAGTTTGTTGGGATGTGCTAATATTTTTTTCTCTTATCCTTCTAATTCGTTTAAACATTTCAAAATGACTACTTCTTTCTTCTTCAATGTCATAATCGTTTTGTAATCCAAGCCAAAATTTTGCAGAATTACCAAAGAATGAACTTAATCTTAAAGCAGTGTCAGCTGTTATTCGTCGTTTTCCTTTTATTATTTGAGAAATCCTTGTTTGAGGAATTTCTAAATTTTTAGAAAGCCTATATGCCGATAATTTATAAGGTAGCATAAACTCTTCTAACAGAATTTCACCAGGGTGAATATTTAATAATTTTTCCATTATAAATCTCCTTTTTTATTTTAATGATAATCAATGATTTCAACTTCTTGAGAATGATTATTTTCCCATTTAAATATTATTCTCCATTGATTATTTATTCTTATACTATAAAATTCTTCGTACCTATCCATTTTAGGACAGAATAAAATTTAATTTAATGATAAAAATAGAAAAAAATATTATCTTAGCAATAAATTAATCAAAAATTTATTGCTATGGCACAAAAACAAACAAGTAGACAAAAAGGAACTGAATTAGAAGTAGAATTTGCAGAATTTATGAAAAAGGAATTGGGATATAAAGAAACTTGGTTAAATGATAAAGTTAAAGGTAAAACTTCAACCAATGAGTATGAAGTTGACATTGTTGGTAGAAAAATGAGTGAAAAAGGCATTCAACAAAGAAGTTGGGGAACATGGATTTTTGTAATAGGAATATTAATTTCATCATGTTTTTTATTAGAACTGATAGATATAGATGCAGATATGTTTTTGGTAATTGGTGGAATAACGGTTGTTGGGGGCATTATTATTGGTATTGGAAATCAAAATATGTATGAATATACATGGGTTGAATGTAAAAATCATAAAAGCAAAATAGGAAAAGGCGTTTTGATTGATTTAGGTGGTAAAATAGATGATTACCACGAATCACAAGATAGAGAAAGGGATTTTACCGAAGCTATCTTAGTAAGTGGCTCTGGATTTATAATAAATGCTTTGAGGTTTGCGGATAAACACAATGTAACTTGTTATGAAAAAACGGGTAAAGGACAATTTAAAATAGTTTCATCAAATAAAATTGAATAGTTATGAAAACAAAAGATTTAGCACTATTGTCAGAAGCAGAATTAAAAAAAGAAATAGCTAAAATTAAGTTAAAAAGTGCTTTTGCAGGATTTATTATTGCATTTAGCATTTATGTTTTATTCATACATAAACCTAAAGGAATACGTACTGCTGATGGCACAATATTATTATGAATTTAACCGAATTACATAAGAATTATGGTACACAAAATAAGTTTAAAAGGGATAGTAAAAATAAAATAAAAAAGTGTAATTTTACATGGAAAACAATGAGCAATATATAATTATGTCAAAAAAAGTTACTTTTTTAGAAGGATTATTAATTACCGCAGGATTAATTGGTGGTGCTTGGATGACAGCCAACTTAATAAAAAATGCAAAGAAAAAAATAATGTATAAATGTCCTGTTTGTGAGAGCCATATTGAGTATAATGTTGAACGCTGTCCTTATTGTGATTCTAAATTAAAATGGAAATAATATGAAAGTTGAAAAAGAACATGAAGTCAATACTGATGAAAAATTTATTGATATTGAATTATCTAAAAGTGCTAAATGTATTAGATTTTTTCAAAAATTAGGTAGTTTGATAATTGGAATAGCAATTACTTTATTTTTAATATGGTTCTGTTTATTTAATAGTTGGTGTAATACTTTTGTAATAATTCATCTTTCAATTATTTCACTATCATGTTTGGCAAGTTGTGGATTGCCAATATCAAAAACAATGGAATTAGTCAAAGAAATTAAATGAACTTAACAGAATTACATAAGAAATATAGTACACAAAATAAGTGTATAGCCTATCTTGAAAAATTAAGATGGGGTAAAAAGCCTTATTGTGTGCATTGCTTCTCTAATAAAGTTAGAAAGCGTAAAAATTCTATGCGTTGGCATTGTAATTCATGCTATAAGGATTTTTCTGTCTTAATGGGGACTATCTTTGAAGAAACACGATTGCCATTACCTAAGTTCTTTGAGATAATGTTTCTAATGAATAATGCTAAAATGGGTATGAGTTCAGCAGAGATAAGCAGAGCAGTAGGAGTAAAATATCAAACAGCTTGGTATGTTTGCCATAGAGTAAGATGTGCAATGATTGATAATGAGTTAAGATTAGAGGGCTTAGTTGAGTTCGATGAGGCTTATTTAGGTGGTAAAAAGAGGAAAATATCAAAGAGTAAACGCCCTGATAATGAGCCTAATCTTGCACAGGTAACAGAAAAAAGAGGAAGGGGGACATCTAAAGTTCCAGTTGTGGGAGCAGTTGAGAAAAAAGGTAGAGTATATGTTAAGATTATTGAAAAACTAACAGGTAGAAATCTACTTGCCATGCTTAAAGAACGTGTAAATATAGATGAAAGCATTGTTATTACAGATGGTTTTAAAAGCTACAAACAATTTGACAAAGCAGTTGAGCATATTACAATAAAACATTCAGAGGGATACGGAAAAGGCATTAGAACGGTAAATACAATCGAGGGTTTTTGGAGTATTTTAAAGAATGGAATAAGGGGTAGTTATCGGAGTATCAGCAAGAAATATTTGCCGTTTTATTTGGCAGAGTTTTCCTATAAGTATAATAACCGTCATTTACAGAAAAACTCATTTGAGAAATTGCTTGTAAACACTCTAAAAGACGAAAAATGTATGTTAAATTATAAACCAATAGGAGATACCAAGCAAATCGCCTATGGTAAACGAAAAACTAAAATGTGTCTGTCCTAAAATGGATAGGTACGAAATTCTTTTTTATTTCCTTTTAATTTTTCTAACCTATTTGATGGAGGAATTCTTAAATCAACCACGTTTTGTGAGTTATTTAACATTCTTAATTTCCTGCGTCCAATTTGTTGTATTTCAAGAGGTAATTTTTTAACTCTTTCTCCTTGCCAAATTTTCTCTGTTATTTTTGAACCAAATGAAACAATCATACAAACCTTTTAAGTTACTAACGTCAAAAGTAGGTAAATGTTTCAAATTATGCAAATTTTTATTGTCAATTTATTAAAATATTGAAAAAGTGTTATTCTATAAGTAATATCAGAGAGTTTTCTTTTTGGAGATAACAGAGAACGAAATATTAGAAAAACATCTGTTACGGCTTTAAATATGCTGCGTAAGCTTATTGTTAGTGAGATGGAAAAAAATAGGATAAATTAGTGAGGTGGCTATTGTTTTTCGTCGTTAAGTGTTGACATTATTTGGATTTTTCATTCTCAATTTTCTTAATTATTTTTTCAAAGTCTCCTTCTCCAATTTTTTTTTGTCGCCTTTCTTTGAATTTTTCATATTTTTGTTCAGCATTTTCTTTTGCCATTTCGTGCGAAATACTTCCTGCATTATTTAAAATTTCACGATCGTTTAAGGTTAAAAACCCATTTAATTTTTCAATCCAATCTTTCATATACATTGGTATTCTTCGCATTGCTTGTCCTTGTGCAAAAATTAAATATTGTTCAACTAAATTGTTTAATGCTGTTAGTTCTTCTCTGTTTAGATAATTTTTAGCAATAGAAACATCGGTTTTTCTAATTTTATCACCCCTCCAATTGGTCAAACCCATATTTTCTTTTGAGCTGTCGGCTCTTTGTGTAATAATTTCTGATGCTGATTTTCCTGTTATAGCCCAATGTAATTTATTTTGTACAGTTTTAAAAAAATCAATACTAACTTCTAATGTTGGGTCGTAATCTACACTTATAGCGTATATGTCTGTGATTTTTCGGTAAAAACGTTTTTCCGAAGTACGAATATCTTGTATTCGTTGTAAAAGTTCTTCGAAATAATCAAAAGGCAAATTGGGATTTTTTAACCGTTCATCGTCTAATAAAAACCCTTTTACAATATATTCTTTAAGGTGCTGAGTTGCCCATTGGCGAAATTTTGTAGCCAAATGCGACTTAATACGATAGCCAACAGAAATAATAGCATCTAAATTGTAAAATTTTTGTTTTCGCTTTACCTCTCTGTTACCTTCTTTTTGAACTTGTAAGAAATCCTTACAAGTTGCTTTTTCTTCTAATTCACCTTCTTTAAAAATATTTTTTAAATGGATAGTAATATTTTGAGAACTTGTTTGAAAAAGTTCTGACATCAATTTTTGTGTAAGCCAAACTGTTTCGTCCTGAAAACGGACATCTAACTTTGTTTCTCCGTTTTCGGTTTGATATATTAGTATTTGCGATTTATTCTCTTGCATATATATTTATTAAATCATCATTCAAAAATACTAATTATTTTCAATTGGTTGGAAAAATTACATTTTACTTAATTTTGATTTCGTATATTTTTTTTGTTTATTTTATAATTGTACCGTTTGGAATTGCAGTTTGCTCTAGTAATAAAGTAATATCAGAGAGTTTTCTTTTTGAAGATAACAGAGAACGAAATATTAGAAAAACATCAGTTACGGCTTTAAATATGCTGCGTAAGCTTATTGTTCTGGAGATATAAACATAATAGAGAGCTATTATCATTTATTTTTTGTTGGTAATATATCTTCAGGGTTAAGTTCTATTACTTCTCCATTTCGGGAAATTATTACCGGACTATTTTTCTGTTTTTTAAATTCAAGCATTTTTCTGTAAGCTTCTTCTAGTCCTTTAGCTATTTTATTTTCTAATTCTTGCAGTTGTTCTTTAATTCCCATAATATTTTAGTTTTAAACTGTTCCATATTTTTTTATTGTTCAGAATGGTTTCACTTGCTGTTCCTTTAGCTATAAACTGAAATGTTTCTTCAGAATTATCCACTATAATCCATTTGTCAACTATTGGAATATACAATTGAAATAAATTTTTCAAGCCACTTTCATATCGTCTTTTTATAACATTTTCAGGAATATTGTGCCCTCCCTCTTTTACTCGTGTTTTTACACGTTTAATTGCTAACTCTTGAGAGTTAAGCCATAAAAATAAAAGAATTACTTCATAATTTTTTTCCTTTGCTTTTTGGACAAAGTCAACATAACTTTTTGTTGACAGCGTTGTTTCAAATGCAAATGTTTTTCTTTTTTCAAGAAGTTCTTTTATCCTCAGTAACATTATTTTTCCAGCTTGTATCCCCATGTTGTCAGGGTTAAAAGGTGAAATTCCACGAGCAATTTCATCTGCGTTTACAAATTCTTTGCAATCAAATATTTCAGGTAATATAGTGTAAGAAGCAGTCGTTTTTCCTGCTCCATTTGGTCCCGCTATTATGTATAGTCTTTTCATTTTTACAAAAATAGTCTTTTTGGAGATAACAGAGAACGAAATATTAGAAAAACATCAGTAACGGCTTTAAATATGCTGCGTAAGATTATTGTAGAGTAAATTAGTCGGGGCACGACTCGTAGTCGTACTCCGACTTTTATTATTTTTTTACTCCAAAATAACCTTCTCAACCGCCACACCTTTACTTGTAGTTACCTTTATAATATACATTCCTTTTGGCTCATGGCTTAAGTCAAGCTCTTTCAGACCTGACAGGTTTTCAAAACCTGTTAGGTGTTTTCCGGTAATATCAAAAATCTCAATACTCTCTATTCCTTCTGCCTCTACACTTATTTTGCCTGTGGTGGGGTTAGGAAATACATTAATATTCAAAGCTTCAAGAGTGTTGTGCTTAATATTAGTTATAACATCAACAAGTCCATAAAATCTATATACATATTGTGCTTTTGTTCCACAATCTACCTCTAAATAGACAAGATTACTTCCTGGAGTTACTATATTAGCTCCTACATCAAGTAAAATGGAATCACCATCTTGCCAAAAGATCCAGTTTAGAACAATCGAATCTACACTAATTGTAACATAATTATAGATTAATGCACTATCTACAGGCAGAGTATTATTAAAAATACATGTGTCAATTATGATATATAAGGTATCAACAAAATAATATGAACTATCATACGAACTACCTACAACAAAACTATCAATCGTAGTGCAGTTATTATTATCAGTAACAGTTAAAATGTATGTCTCCGGACATAAATCATATATATCATCATTAATATTTGAAGTATTCCATAAATACGTATAATTTGGTGTTCCTCCTGTAGTAGTTGTTTCGATACTTCCATTGCAAACTCCATTTGTTACATTTATTATAGAATCTGTGATTATTGTAATTGGAGCTGGTTCTGTTATATTAAAACTAGCTGTTGACGTAGTTGATATTCCATCAGTTACAGTTAAATCATATGTTCCGGCACATAATCCGCTTATATCTTCATTTGTATTTGTATATCCACTTGGTCCTATCCAGCTATATGTATATCCAGGTGTACCACCTGATACTGTGATACTAATATCTCCATTGCAATCTCCATTACATAGAACATTTGTAATAATAGCTTGTGAAATAAAAACAGCAGATCCACCAGAGCAATTGGTGCTAAAAGATGAAGCGGGATCAATATTTGTCCAGTTTGTTGCTGACCATATAGAATCATCAACCTCTATACATGTAAGATTAGGATTATTAATTGCATAGAAGCCTGAATTAAGAATATTTATATTATTCCCATTCTTAATACTTAATTCAGTTAAAAAATTATCGCTACAAACTAAGGTAACTAGATTTTGAGTACAATTATCAAGATTTAAAGAGGTTAACTGATTATGATCGCAATAAAGTGTATTTAAATAATCACTATCATCTAGGTATAATGATGAAATATTATTATTTGAACAAGTAAGAAAATACATTGGACTATTAGTTAAGTCTAAAACAGAAAGCCCACAATTATCACAATGCAAAGTTGAAAGATTAGTATTGCTACTTATATCCAAAACCGAGATGTTATTATTACCGCAATTAAATGCTGGAATATTAATAAAAGCCTCTAATCCTGTCATATCTGTAATGCTTTGATTTGCAACATAAATTGGATCTGTATAAGCTGCTGCTTCACTTACCTGAATTTCTGTATCCATATTGGTATTTATTGATGCATCAGCAACAAGTACGGCTTTAAAGTTAGCATCGGGTATATTTACTATTTGTGCATTTGCAATAAGAACAAATAATAGTGTTGCTGAAAGTAATAATAGTTTTTTCATATCATATAATTTTAAATTAATCAATAAACCGTTTATTTCCCAAAAGTAATAAAAAATTACCATAATTCAAACCTTCAAGGTTTCAAAAACCTTGAAGGTTTATTTTAATAAGCTTTTCAAAAGTTTCAAACTTTTGAAAACTTGTAAAAATTCAGCGCTTCTTTTTTATTTTTACTCCAAAACAACTTTCCTAACCACCACACCTTTGCTTGTTCTTACTTTTATAATATACATTCCTTTTGGCTGGGTGCTTAGGTCAATCTCTTTCAGACCTGACAGGTTTTCAAAACCTGTTAGGTGTTTTCCGGTAATATCATAAACCTCAATACTCTCTATGTCTTCTGCCCGTACTGTTATTTTTCCTGTAGTGGGGTTGGGGTAGATTCTAAGATTTAAAATCTTTTTTGCATTTTGAATTCCAACAGTTGTTGAATTAAATACTCCATAAAACTTATAAATATTTGTTGTTTTACTTATACAAATAATTTCTAAATAAATAAGATTTGTTCCTATTGTATAGTGAACAATAACATCAAGATAAATTGGAGAGCCAGCTTGCCAAAATACCCAATGAGTTATTGCACTATCTGGACTAATAATATCAAAACCATAAATACTTGCACTATCAACTGGTATTGAAGTATTAAACAAACAAGTATCTATAATTGTTGTAGCAGTATCAACAAAGGTAGTTATTGTGCTATCGTACTCATTCTCTATAATAAAATCATCATAAACCTGACAGTTATTTGTATCTGTTACTGTTATACTATAATATCCTGCACATAAATTATTTAAATTTTCAGTAGTATCTCCAGTATTCCAACTATATGATAAAGGTACTGTTCCACCTGTTACTATTATATCTATTAATCCATTGCATATTCCATTTGTTGCATTTATAATTGTGTCTAATGTTATATCTATATAATTAGGTCCAGCAATGTTTAAAATATAAATATTAGTGCACATTGTTGCAGTATCTATTACAGATATACTATAAGTACCCGCACCAATATTAATAAAAATATTACTTGGTGAAAAACAAACTCCTCCATCAATACTATATAATGCATTAGTTAAGTTCGGGTAAATTGTAATTGTAGAAGTTGTATCACCATAACATAAAATGTCATCATATATAACACTATCAATAGCTATTCCTGAGTTATTTTCTACTGTAATATTCTCATAATATTCTGCTCCTACATTATCTTTCACTCCTATTTCATATACCATTGGAGATAAACCTGTAAAATGATTATTTGGATAAAAACCACCACCATCAATAGAGTATTCATATGGAGGAGTCCCTCCATTACCATTAACAATAATTTCTCCATTAGGAGTTACACAACTCGTTACATCTATTATATTGTAAGACATTCCTAACTGTGAAAATAAATTGATGGAAAAACAAAATAAAACTATTAAAATGTAAATTTTTTTCATAACATATAATTTAAAATTAACAAACCGTTTATCCTCCAAAAGTAATAAAAAATTACCATAATTCAAACCTTCAAGGTTTCAAAAACCTTGAAGGTTTATTTTAATAAGCTTTTCAAAAGTTTCAAACTTTTGAAAAGTTGTAGTAAGAATTCTAAATAGAAATTTTAACAATAGCGCTACGTTTGCCTACTTCTGTATCGCCAATAATAAAATATGCACAATACTGTGTGCCGTTTACCATAGGCTCGTTATCAACATAAGGGCTGTGGGTGTCGGTAGCAAGGTACGAAAAGTCGGTTTCGTCGGGGCGTTGGCGATAAATGTTTACGCCATAAAAATAATTTTCAAGCCCAAAACAGTTTTTATATTTTAATTCCAAGAACCGTGATGTCGTCAATCTGCTTGTATTTTTCAACATTTCCATTCATCCATTTATCTAGCTCTTTTTCTATCGTTTCGCCTTGCTGTTTCATTGTTAGGGCAGAAGTTTCAGCAATTAATCTTTTAAATTTTTTATACATGAATTTCTTCCCTTTTGATCCTCCGAATTGATCGGGGAATCCATCGGAGAACATATATATCTGATCGCCTTTATTCAATTCAATTTCATGGTTGGTAAAATCATCCATTCTTAAATAAACTGCTACTGGCATACTATCGGCTTTTATTGCTTGCACAATGTCGGCCTTATCTTCAAAGCTTTGTGATTGTGCCCCTTGTCTTATTATCCACAGAGGATTGTTTGCTCCGGCAAAAACCAAACGTTTTTTTGTTTTATGAATGGCAACAATTGACATATCCATTCCGTCTTTCTGCGAACCGGATTCGCCTGTTTGCTTCAAGGCATCAATAATTGAAATACGTAAATGGTTCAATACCTCACCTGCATTGGTTACGTCTTTCTTTCTTACTATTTCATTAAGAAAACTAATGCCAAGCATACTCATGAAAGCGCCAGGTACACCATGTCCTGTACAATCGGCAACGGTTACAACAGTCCATTCTTCTGTTTTGGTTGCCCAGTAGAAATCTCCTGAAACCACATCCTTTGGTCGGAAAACAATAAAATGTTCACCAAGAATTGAGTCGGCATATTTATCGGCAGGCAGCACAGCGTTTTGAATACGTTTTGCATACAAGATGCTATCTTCAATTTCCTGTTTTTGAGCTTCCACAATGTTTTTGCGTTCAATGGCTACATCGTAAAGTTGTTCAATTTGCTCTTTCTGTATCTGTACTTTATCCCGTTGTTCTGTTATCTCATCTCTTTGAGATTCAATTTCTTCTTTTTGTTGTTTTATTTCTTCGTTTTGTAGTGCAAGCAGTATGTTTGCTTTACGTTTCTGCCGGAACATACTAAGAATAATAATCGAAAACACAAGGACAGTCAAAAGTCCTCCTATTGCAGAAAAAATAATAACTTGTTGTTTGTGGTTTTCTGCTTGTTGGGCTTCAATCTTTTTGTCATCCAATTGTTTTTGTGCCTCCATTTTTTCAATCTGGAGTTGTTTTTTTTCGGTTTCATAACGGGTTGTTATTTCAGTCAGGGCTTTTGTTTTTTCTTCGGAGAACATGATGTCTTGGGTTTCAATAAAAATTTCGGCATATTTAATAGCCTGTTTAAATCTACCAAGTTTTGTATAGGCTTCTTGAAGATGAACAGCAACATTGTTTTGCGTTGGTACTGCTCCTATTTCATAAGCAAGTTCATAAGCTTTATTACCGTAAAGCAATGCATTTTCCAAATGAGCAACTCGTTCTCTTTTATTCAAATCTGCAAATGTATTACTCAGTTTAATATAGAGTCCGGAAATATTGCTATAAACCATTGCAATCCCATTTTTATCCAGAAATTCTTCTTTGATTTTTAATGATTTGAGGTAATAATCTATAGCTTCATCGTAGTTACCCTGATCAGCATGAACAAGTCCTATATTACTATAACAGGCTGACATTCCTTTATTATCATGTAATTCTTCTTTAATTTTTAGTGATTTAAGATAATAGTCTATAGCTTTATTGTAGTTGCCGTTGTTCTTGTAAACTGCCCCGATATTAGTATAACAAGCCGAAATTCCATTTTTATCATTTATTTCTTTGCATATTTTTAATGATTTCTCATGATAATCAATAGCCATATCGTAACTGCCCTGATGATGGTAAATAACTCCAATATTAGTATAACAATAAGAAATACCTTTTTTATCCAATAATTCTTCAGAGATTTTTAATGATTTCAGATAATAATCAATAGCCTTATCGTAGCTACCCTTACTCCAGTAAACAAGTCCGATATTGATGTAACAGGCTGATTTTCCTTTTTTATCCTGTAATTCTTCTTTAATTTTTAGTGCTTTCATAAAATAGTCTATAGATTTTTCGTAGCTGCCCTGATTCTGATGAACAACCCCAATATTATTTAAACATGTTGAAATAACATTTTTAGTCCTGTAGTCATTTGGATTTTCAATCAATAATTCTTCTCTAATTTTTAATGACTTAAGATAATATTCTATAGATTTATCGTAGTTGCAATAATCAGAATAAACTACACCGATATTTGTGTAACAATTAGAAATTCCATTTTTATCATTTAATTCTTCGGAAATTTCCAATGATTTCTGATAATAATCAATAGCCTTTTCATAGCTACCCTGTTCCTTGTAAACATTGCCAATATTATTGTAGCTGGCAGACATTCCTATTTTATTTTTGATATCATTATGATTATCACTATATAGTTCTTCGCTTATTTTTATTGAACTAAAATAATAATCTAAAGCCTTTTCGTACTTGCCTTGATTTTTAAGAACAATACCAATATATCTCAGGGAAGCCGATTTAAGAAATAAAAACCGATATTTTGTTTTAGCCGGAGTGAAAGCGGAACCCAAAGCTTGATCAGCTATCTCAATTGCTTGCTTATAATACATTATTGCACTGTCGGTACTATAATTTTCGTACATGTAGCCAATATTCTCATTTAACAGCATAACGCGTGTCGTATCATGCTTTGCCTGAGTAAAAGCATTCCATAAACTGTCAAGATTTTTTCTGTCCTGTCCTTTTACATTTATCAACGAACAAATTGATAATAAAAGGAATAGTAATATTTTAAAATTCATTATAAGTTCCTTTTTTTAAAAATAAAGTTTTTTCACTTTTTTATAGAATGTTTTAAGCTAAGTACTTTTTCGCCTACTTAACTCATCAACATCCTTTCAATTACCTTGTTTTGCAGCTATGTGCTCTAACGTTTCAATAACGTGTACAATTACACTTATTTCTATTATGGCAAATGTAATGAATCTATAGAATTTTTTATTGTTTTTATCTTTATTTGTTGCAATAGTATGAGGTGTTACAGTTTTTTTAATATTTAACTATTTTTATTTCTTCCGTCCTACTTATGCTGACCAGGAGGTGCTTTTACTAATTGTGCATAAAAATTGTCAATATGTTTATATTTCTGTTAATAACAAAATATTTACAATTTCTTTTAAAGCCTTTCCATTGCCTATCTTTGCAGCAAAATATTTTATTAAAATAAATGACTGAAGAAAGGTATACCGATGATAGCATTCAGACTCTAGAATGGCGCGAGCATATTAGAAAAAGACCCGGTATGTATATCGGTAAGCTTGGCGATGGTTCTTCACGCGACGATGGTATCTATATCTTAATAAAAGAAGTTATAGACAATTCTGTAGATGAGTTTTCCATGGGATTTGGTAAAACAATTGAGGTAAAAATCAACGAAAGTGGTGTTGTTAGCATTAGGGATTATGGGCGTGGTGTGCCGCTGGGAAAAGTAATTGATGCAACTTCTAAAATGAACACGGGTGCTAAATACGATTCTAAAGTATTTAAAAAAACTGTTGGGCTCAATGGCGTTGGTATTAAAGCAGTAAATGCCTTATCAGATAAATTTATTATAAACTCAATACGCGAGGGTGAAAAAAAATCGGTAGAATATAGCAAAGGAAATATTATTGAGGATTTTAAAATTGAGAAAACTACCGATAAAAATGGCGTATTAATAACATTTACCCCCGATGAGGAATTATTTGGCGACTTTAATTATATTATTGAGTATGTTGAACTCATGCTTCGCAACTATGTTTACCTTAACTCAGGATTAACAATAATTTTTAACGGCAACAGATTTTACTCAAGAAATGGTTTACTCGATTTATTGAACGAAAATTTAAGTTCAAATATACTTTACCCAATTATTCATTTAAAAGGCGATGATATTGAAGTTACCATAACACATGGCACTCAATATAGGGAAGAATATTATTCCTTTGTAAACGGTCAGTACACAACTCAGGGCGGCACACATCTGTTGGCGTTTAAAGAGGGTATTGTTAAAACTATTAGGGAGTTTTATAAAAAAGATTTTGATACATCAGATATAAGGGCTTCAATAATTGCAGCTGTAAGCATAAAAGTAGAGGAGCCTATTTTTGAATCGCAAACAAAAACAAAACTCGGTTCTAAGGATATTGAACCTAACGGACAATCGGTAAGGAATTTTATAATAGATTTTTTAAAGAGAAATCTCGATGATTTTCTTCATAAAAACCCCGAAACAGCAGAAATACTTTTAAAAAAGATACAAGAATCAGAAAAAGAAAGAAAAGCAATTTCAGGTATAAAAAAGAAAGCTAAAGAGTTTGCCAAAAAAACAAGTTTGCACAATAAAAAACTCAGAGATTGTAAAATACATTATAATTCTAACGATGAAAGGAGATTAGAAACTACAATTTTTATAACCGAAGGCGATTCTGCAAGCGGTTCAATTACAAAATCGAGAGATGTAAGTACTCAGGCTGTTTTCAGCTTAAAAGGAAAACCTCTTAACACGCAAAGTTTGCAGAAAAAGATTGTATATGAAAACGAGGAATTCAATCTTTTACAATCGGCTTTAGATATTGAAGAAAGTATTGAAAATCTTCGTTATCGAAACATTGTTATTGCAACCGATGCCGATGTTGACGGAATGCATATTCGCCTTTTATTATTGACATTCTTTTTGAAATTTTTTCCGGAACTTGTAAAAAACGGACATATTTTTATTCTCCAAACTCCTTTGTTTAGAGTTAGAAATAAAAAAGAAACTTTTTATTGTTACAATGAAAATGAGAAACAAAAAGCAATAAATAAAATTGGCAAAAAAGCTGAGATAACCCGATTTAAAGGATTAGGTGAAATATCACCCGATGAGTTTAAACATTTTATTGGCAAAAAAATACGTTTAGACCCTGTTAGGTTGAAGAAAGAAGATAATATTGTTGATTTGCTGGATTTTTATATGGGCAAAAATACTCCTGAACGACAGGAATTTATTATAAATAATTTAACTATTGAAAAGGAGATTGCTGAATAATCAGTACTAAACCTGATTAGTTTATAAGCTTTAATATGAAAAATCAGTAGCCCCGCCTTTTAAGGCGGGGACAAAGATAAGAGTACAATACCCTCTGCGAAATTTTGGTATCGTTCCGATAACTTTCGGAACGATACCAAAATTTCGCAGAGGTGGGCGTTGTTTAAATCTATACCCCGCCCTAAAGGACGGGGCTAATAATTAATTATAATATAAAAGATTAACAGATGGAATGAGTAAAGAGGAACTTGATATAAACCAACACGCCGACGATAATAATGAAGTTGAAGAAGCTAACGAGATAGTTGAACAAACATCAGAAGAAGTAAAGCCGGAAGATGGGCAAGTTAAAACAACTGTTTTGTCGGGAATGTTTAAAAACTGGTTTCTTGATTATGCTTCCTATGTTATTCTCGACAGAGCTGTTCCTCACATTGACGATGGTTTAAAACCTGTTCAGCGAAGAATATTGTATTCCATGAAACGCCTCGATGATGGCAGGTATAACAAAGTTGCCAATATAATTGGACATACAATGCAATTTCATCCTCATGGAGATGCATCAATTGGCGATGCCCTTGTACAAATTGGACAAAAAGATCTTTTAGTAGATCCGCAAGGTAACTGGGGTAACATATTAACAGGCGATAGAGCTGCTGCACCAAGATATATAGAAGCAAGATTATCAAAATTTGCTTTAGATGTGGTTTTTAATTCAAAAACTACAATTTGGGAACAATCTTATGACGGAAGAAATAAAGAACCTGTAACATTACCTGTTAAATTCCCATTAATGCTTACTCAGGGCATTGAAGGTATTGCAGTTGGTCTTGCTTCTAAAATTTTACCTCATAATTTTATTGAGCTAATTGATGCCTCAATTCTTTATTTGCAAGAAAAAGATTTTGAATTATTTCCCGATTTTAATACAGCCGGATATATTGATGTGTCGCGTTATAATGATGGACTACGTGGAGGTAGTGTTAAGGTTAGAGCAAAAATAGAAAAGGAAGATAAAAAGACATTAAAGATTACAGAATTGCCTTTTGGTAAAACTACAAGTTCATTGATTGATTCTATTATTAAAGCAAATGATAAGGGTACAATTAAAATTAAAAAAATTGACGACAATACTGCTGAAAATGTTGAAATACTGATAGACTTGCCATCAGGAGTTTCAACGGATATTACAATAGACGGATTGTATGCTTTTACCGATTGTGAAGTATCTATTTCTCCTAATTCATGTATTATTTGCAATGAAAAACCAATTTTTATTGGAGTTAAAGAGATATTAAAACGTGCAACTGATCATACACTTGAATTATTAAAATGGGAACTTGAAATTCGCCTTTCCGAACTTAATGATGACTGGCATTTTTCATCTTTAGAAAAAATATTTATTGAAAAGAAAATATATCTCGATATGGAAGGCAGCCCCGACTGGGATAATACTATAAGCGTAATTGACAAAGGACTTACTCCATACAAAAAGTTATTAAGACGGGAAGTTACAAGAGAAGATATAGAGAGATTACCTGAAATAAAGATGAAACGCATTACTAAACATGATGCATTTAAAGCTGATGAACACATTAAGGGAATTGAATTTGAAATTACAGAAGTTAAAAATCATCTCGAAAATATTATTCCTTATACCATTAACTATTTTAAGCAAATTAAGAAAAATCACGGAAAAGGAAGAGAAAGAAAAACAGAAATTAGAAGTTTTGACACAATTGAAGCAACAAAGGTTGTTGTTGCAAATTCAAAATTATATGTAGATCGTAAAGAAGGTTTTATTGGTTCCGGATTAAAGAAAGATGAATTTGTTTGCGAATGTTCTGATATTGATGACATTATTGTATTCTTAAAAGATGGTAAATACATTATTACTAAAATCTCAGATAAAGCCTTTGTAGGTAAAGATATATTACATGTTGCGGTATTTAACAAAAGTGATGATCGTACTGTTTACAATTTGTTGTATCGTGATGGAAGAGCAGGAAAAACAATGGCAAAAAGATTTGCTGTTACTTCTGTAACCAGAGATAAAGAATATGATGTAACAAAGGGAACGCCCAATTCAAAAATATTATATTTTAGTGCAAATGCTAACGGAGAAGCAGAAATTGTTAAAATATTTTTAAAACCTCGTCCACGGTTAAAAAAATTAGTATTTGAATTTGATTTTGGTGATTTAGCTATTAAGGGTAGAAGCTCAATGGGCAATACAGTAACTAAAAATGAAGTTCATAAAGTAACATTAAAAGAACAGGGAGTTTCTACTTTAGGAGGCTTACAAATTTGGTTTGACGATGAAGTGTTAAGACTTAATACAGATAACAGAGGCAAATTTATTGGAAAATTCAATGGAGATGAAAGAATTCTAGTCATTTCTAAATCAGGATATTTTAAACTTTCAACATTTGACTTAACAAATCATTTTGAGGATGATATATTGCTTATTGAAAAATTTAACCCTAATAAAGTTTATTCTGTTGTATATTTCGATGCAGAACAAGAATTTTATTATCTAAAACGCTTTCAGATTGAACATTCTGATAAGAAATTAAGCTTTATTGGCGATTATCCTGAAAATAAACTTTTAAGTATTTCAGAAGTTAAATATCCAAGATTTGAAATTAATTTTGGAGGAAAAAATAAAGACAAAGAATCTGAAATAATTGAAGTTTCAGAATTTATTGGAGTAAAAAGCTACAAAGCAAAAGGAAAACGATTAACAAAATATAATATTAAAAACGTTAAAGAACTTGAGGCTATTGTTAAAGATGAAGATGTAAAAGAAAACTTTGAAGAACCTGAATTTGAAATTATTAGAAAAGATGATAACAGTGATGATACTTCACAAATGACTTTAGACCTTTAGTTGCGACCAACCATTCAGAATATAAATATTTATTAACCTGAATTCGATGCAAGAAAAACCTTGGTACATTGTACAAAATTAGTTGCCTCGTCCTTTAGTGCGTGGATAATAATGTAAACCCACTCAAAAGGAAGGTGCTTTTTTTTGTAATTTTAATTACAAAAAATTGCACCTTCCTTTTTTTTTTAATGTTCCTTGCCCACGCCCTAAAGGACGAGGCAACTAATAACTTTTTTAATATATTTTTCATGTACTAAGCAAACTTTGTTTAATTTTAACACCATGAATGATTATAATATGCGAATATTTCTAATAGGTTTTATGGGAAGTGGCAAAACAAGTATAGGGGAAAAGATCGCAAAAAAATTAAATCTCCAGTTTATTGATATTGATGATGTTATTGAAAAAGAACAGGGATTGCAAATAAGTGATATTTTTGCAAAAAAAGGAGAAGATTACTTTCGTAGTTTAGAGAAAAATGCTCTCAACAGAATAATTGAAAAAGAAAATGTAGTTATTGCTACAGGTGGTGGTACTCCTTGTTTTTTTGACAATATGGAATTAATGAATAAAAATGGGATTACTGTTTATCTAAAATTACCTGCAGTAGATTTATTTAATCGCTTAGAAAACTCTCAAACAGACAGACCATTATTAAAAGGACTTAATAAAGAAAAACTACTTGCTAAAATTGTTGAATTACTAAATAAAAGAGAAAAATTTTATATGCAAGCACAACATACTATTGATGGTATTGATCCTGATCTCAATAAATTATACCAATTGTGTTTGTAAAATTGCTCATAAGTTCAAACTGATTTCAAAGATAGTTATTTACTTTCTTTGAAATCAGTTTGAATTTACTAAAATTAATGTAAGAAAAAACAACCTTTATGTATTTTATTACGTCTATTATAAAACTGTTGATAAGTTTGGTAAAACATTAACATTAAATTAACATAAAACCGAGCAAATTGTATTATATTTGATAACTGATAAAAGCTACATAGATGCCGATCCAATTTGTCAGGGATATGGCTACATAGATGCTGATTTTTTTAAATTATCTTAAAATGAAAAAGATATTTAAAGCATCTGTATTATTAACTTTCCTTTTTCTTGGAATTTCGTACTATTCTTTTGGGCAGGCTACTGATTTAATTATTTCCGAGTATGGAGAGGGAACTTCCGGTAATAGTAAATATATTGAAATTTATAATGGAACAGGTTCAAGTGTAGATATATCAAATTATGAGATTTGGATTGTTTCCAATGGAGGTACATGGCCGGAAACAACAATTTCTCTTACTGGAACTTTAACCGATGGTTCAACTTATGTAATAGCCAATAATGTGACCGATGTACCAGGTGCAGATAAATATAGTGGATCTTGTTCGTGGAATGGAGATGATGCTGTTGGTCTTACAAAATCAAGTGCTTTGATTGATGTTATTGGTGAAGATGGAGCAGATCCTGGAACTGGATGGGATGTTGCAGGAACAACCAATGCAACAGCAAATCATAAACTAACAAGAAAGTCATCAATCTGTTCTCCAAATACTGATTGGGATAGTTCCAGAGGAACAAATACAACAAATTCTGAATGGATAGTAGGAACATATGCAACTGGTGCAGCTAGTTCAGGTCACACTGCTTCTTGTTCATGCACAGCACCAACTACACAGGCAAGCAATATTACATTTTCTGCAGTTGATATTACATCAATGAACGTAAGTTGGACAGGTGGAGATGGCTCAGGCAGAATAGTTATAATTAATACTTCAAATTCTTTTACTAACCCTGTTGACGGAGTTGACCCTGTTGCTAATTCCACATATGGAGGAGCAGGTGAGCAAGTTGTTTATAATGGAAGTTTAAATACAGTTTCTGTTGACGGTCTTACTCCCGGTACAACTTATTGGTTTAGGGTTTATGAATATAATTGCTCTGGTGCAAGCATAGTTTTTTATAATGTTACAGCTGCAAATAATCCTAATAGTCAGGCTACTCTTAGTTGTGTTACTCCAACAACACAAGCAAGCAGTATTACATTTTCATCTGTTGGTAGTTCTTCTATGAATGTAAGCTGGACAGATGGAGATGGCTCTAACAGAATAGTTATAATTAATACTTCAAATTCTTTTACTAACCCTGTTGATGGAACTGATCCTGCTGCAAGTTCGGTTTATGGAGGGGCAGGAGAACAAGTTGTATTTAATGGAAGTGGTAATAATGTTACTGTTACAGGACTAACAGCTTCAACAACTTATTGGTTTCGAGTTTATGAATACAATTGTACAGGAACAAATACTGTATATTATACACCTACTGCGTCAAATAATCCCAATAGTCAGCTTACTACTACTGTGCCTGTGCCGGCAGTTATAGCTCAGGGTGATTTTGCCATTATGGGAGTAAATTCAAACATAATTTGTATTGGAGGTGGAGCAGGTGATGATGAAATTAGTTTTGTTTGTTTTCAGGATATTACCACAGGTACAACAATAGATTTTACCGATAATGGTTGGCAAAGAGTTAATGCTAATCAATGGGGTAATACTGAGGGATTTTACAGAATAAGAAGAACAGGCGCAACTATTACTGCCGGAACAGTAATTACTATTAGGTTATATAATGCAGCACCGTTTTTTGCAGGAATATATCCAGATAACAATTGGTCGCTTGATATAAAAACAGGAAGTGTTATTTTAAATCAGGATGGAGATCAAATATATTTTATGCAAGGTGGTGTTTGGAACAATGGAACTTTTGGAAACCACGATGCAACATATACGGGAGGCTCTATTTTATTTGGGTTTAATACTTATTCATCTTGGGATGATTTTGGGGCTTCAACTCAAAGGTCAGGATTAATAGGTGGTATGGATTGTTTTAGTATGATGCCAAGTGGGGGAACCGATTTTTTGAAATATACTGGAGACCAATCTGCTGCTACTCAAATTGAATGGATTGGCAGAATTAACGATAACACAAATTGGACATCATATACAGGTGCTACTACAACTATTAAATGTAATAATTACTATGCAGGAACACCTAATTACGAAACAGGACATACAATAATTATTTCATCAACTGGAATTGATGTAACTTATAATTGGTACGGAAATAAAAACACTGAATGGTTTGATTGTGCAAACTGGGGACCTTTAAGAGTGCCTACTTCAACAACAAGTGTAGTTATTCCCAATGATGCAAATGTTGATAACGATATAGTTTTAATTGCAGGCGAAAATGCCGAATGCAGAGACTTTACAATTAGTCATCCAACTTATGCTATAAGAGGAGAGGGCAATGCAACTAAACTATTAACAGTTAACAGGCATTTTGTTATTAATGCAGGAACAGTTGACTTTAATGATGGAAACAATGCAATTGCTGATGGCACTATTTATATAGCAGGAAGCTGGTATAATTATGCAAACACTACAGATTTTGACAGAGGAAATAGTTCTGTAATATTAAATGGTACAGGTACCCATTTTATTACAAGTAATCAGGGAGTGGAAAATTTCTATGACATTACTATAGTTTCACCATCTGTTTTGGATGTTGTTACAAACGATATGCAGATAAGCGGTGATTGGGTAAATTACAACCAATCGGGTTTTATTGAAGGTGCCCGAAATGTTGAATTTGATGGAACCGCTAATCAATCTATCACTACCACAGGAGGAGAAGTTTTTTATGATATGGAAGTTGATAATACAACTACAGTTACTTTGCAAAGCAATGTTACAGTTTCAAACGAGCTTATACAAACAAACGGCGAATTAATTATTAATGGAAAGATACTTACACTACAAAGTGAATTAAGCAGAACAAGTGGAACGTTTACAGGTAGCAATTCATCAACATTAATTATAAATGGAACAGGGAATCTAACAACTAGTTTATATTTTACATCAGGTTCGGAATCCTTAAATAATTTAACTATTAACAGAAGCGCATCGGGAACTGTTACGCTTGCTACAAATTTAACTGTCTACACGGCATTAACAATGACAAACGGAGAGTTAGCTATTAATGATAATCTATTAACCTTAAATGGAACAATATCAGGAATAGGAACATTAAAAGGCTCGGCAAATTCTGAAATGGTAATAGGAGGGAGCGGTAATTTTGGAACAATGTACTTTAGTGTAGGTTCACAAGAACTTAAAAATCTTACAACTGATAGAGCTTCAGGTATCTCTACTCTTGGTACAGACCTTACTGTTAACACACAATTAACTCTTACAAACGGATTGATAACAACAGGTGCCAATACATTAATTGTTTCTGATGCAACAACATCATCTATTCAAAACCATAATGTAAACAGTTACATAAACGGAAATTTAAGAAGAAATGTTAATGCAACAGGTTCTTACGATTTACCAGTTGGCACATCTGCTCAATACGAAGATGCAAATATTACACTTAATTCATCAGCAGGCATATCATATTTTGATGTTTATTTTACAAATCCTCATGTTACAGCAATTGATATAACAGCATTAGGCTTATCAATTGGCGGAACACCGGTTACAACTTTACTGGATTATGGTTTCTGGACAATTGTACCCGATGCAGTAACCTCAGTTGATTATGACGTTACAATTACAAGCCGAGGGCATACAAATGGTGGAGCAAGTGCTGCTCAACACACTGTAGTTAAAAGAATAGACAGTGCTAACGATTGGAATGTTTATCCTTCAAATCATAATAATGCTACACAAAGTGGTAGCGGAGCAGCTGCAATTACTGCCGTGCTAACTAATTTAACCGCTTTTAGCGATTTTGCCATAGCAAGGTCCAATGATTTTGCATTACCTGTTGAGTTGGTTTCTTTTGATGCAAAACCAAGAGATAGTTTTGTTGAATTACAATGGATAACCGCTACGGAAACTAATAATAATTATTTTTCTGTTGAAAGAGCAGAAGATGGTATTAATTTTAATGAAATTATTAATTACGCGGGAGCAGGTAATTCAAATACACAAATTTTTTATAATGTTTTTGATAACAATCCAATTAACGGAATTAATTATTATCGCTTAAAGCAAGTTGACTATGACGGTAAATATACCTATAGCGATATAATTTCTGTTAATATTAAACTATCTGATGCCGATAATTTTATTTCGGCAATAACTATTTATAATAATAATATAGATATTAACTTAAATTATCTGCAAAAAACCGTATTACAACTTATTGATATTACAGGTAAAAGCATTTGCACTACAATACAAACCGATAAACATATTTCTATGAGTATTGCACATCTGCCAAAAGGAATTTACTTTATCAGGATATCTTCCCAAAACGAAATATTTAACCATAAGTTTTACAGGTAATTCACTTATTATCTCAATTATGCTATAATGTCCCCTTGTCAGTTCGAGTTCACGACTATAAGGAGTGAGTATCGAGAACAGGCATAGTACAAACCACCCCATCACACTGTCAGTTCGAGTAAAAATTCTGAAAGAATTTTATATCGAGAACTGGTATAATACCGATTATCAATTCTCGATACATATCGCTTTGCCCGACACTCGAAATGACAGCCTTTTATATGCTCACAAGCCAATGGAAGATACTGGCAAGCCAATAGAAGCCATGTACAGGCAAACGGATTCCATGTACAAGCAAACGGATTCCATGTACAAGCAAACAGATTCCATGTACAAGCAAACGGATTCCATGCATAAGCAAACGGATTCCATGCATAAGCAAACGGACAACGTGTACAGGCAAACGGATTAGAGCGGAAAGCATCCTGACTGCCTGTATGTCATGGCAGAGCTCGTGTATGCGGTAACAGATGTCGTGTATGCGGCAACAGATGCCGTGTATACGGCAACAGAGTTCGTGTATGCGGCAACAGATGCCGTGTATACAGTAACAGAAGCCGTGTATATGGCAACGGGAGCCGTGTATATGCAAACGGTATTCGTGTTTATAGTAACAATATAGCCGTGGGCTATACAATTTGCTTGTTTGTTAGGCTTTTAGTAAAAATAGCGACAAAATGGCAAACCTCAGTCATCCTGAGCGAAGTAGAAGGATATAATCAAAACAACATAAATATAATCAATATTTTTTTTTCTTACTTATTTTGTTTATATTTGTATATTAACAAGTTGGCATTAATGCTAAAATGAATTAAAACTAAACAATGAAAACAAAAACACTTTTGACTGTTATGCTTGTCCTATTAGAGATGACCATAATAGCGCAAACGACTTTCCAAAAAACATATGGAAGTTTTATGCCAGATGCAGGATATTCAGTTGTTCAAACAGAAGATTCCTGCTTCGTATTTACTGGAAATTGGTGCTACGGAGGAGGTTGGTGTACAAATCATTTGTTCGTAATTAAGACAGATGTTAGTGGAAACACCTTATGGTCTAAGTTTTATTATAACAATATTGGATATGAAGGAGATGCAGGAGGTAACTCAATTATTGAAACGATTGAACATGATTTTGTTATTGCTGGTTATACAACTATTTATAATCCCTCTATGAATATACAATTCTATTTAGTAAAAACAGATTCCAACGGAGATTCCTTATGGACAAAATATTATGGTGAAGATTATTACGAACATGCATACTCTGTAAAACAAACTCTTGATGGAGGCTTTATTCTTTCAGGATATACAGATACCATTCCTGGTTTATTAGGGACCCTTTTGTTGATTAAAACAAATGCCAGCGGAGATTCCTTATGGGGTAAAACGTACGGGTTCGGCTATACAAGACCTGGTGTTGCTCATTCAATTCTTGAAATAAATAACGGTTATATTATTCTTGGTTATACTTCAGAAGCAAATTACTCAGGAAACAATGACGTTTATTTAATTAGGACAGATATAGTAGGTGATACTTTGTGGACAAAAACGTATGGAGGAACTAATGATGATATAGGATACAGTATACAAAAAACACCAGACAATGGTTTCATTTTTACAGGAGCAACTTTTAGTTTTGGAGCTGGTGGCTATGATGTTTATTTGATTAAAACTGATTCAAATGGGACATTACTTTGGAGCAAAACATATGGTGGCCTTGACAATGAATATGGAAACTTCGTTTCCAATACTTCTGATGGGGGGTATATTATTACTGGCTCAACAGAAAGTTTTTCGACTGGTGGTGGTTATGATGTTTATCTAATCAAAATAGATACTTATGGTAATCAGCAATGGTATAAAACTTTTGGAAGTATTAATAATGATTATGGTTATTCTGTTCAGCAAACATTTGATGGGGGATATATTATTTGTGGAATAAGAAATGAAAATATTTACTTAATTAAAACAGATATAAATGGAAATACAACTAATATCAATGAAATTGATATTTCTAAATTAATATCTAAAGTCGATATATATCCCAACCCCACCACAGGCTTAGTTTCAATAAAGGCAGAGAGAATAAAGAGTATAGAAGTAATAAACCTACAAGGAAAACAAATCTATACTGGAAAAGAAAACCAAATCGATTTAAGCACCCAGCCAAAAGGTATTTACATTATCAAAGTAATAACGGATAAACAAACAATAACACAGAAATTAATAAAACAATAAATACGCTTGGTAACAAAACCTAAACTGCATTAAAACGCAGTTTAGCTAAACGTTACCAAGCATGACCCTACCAAAAAATCAGTTGAGTTTTTTAGCTAACGTAGGGCAAAAAATGATATAAAGATGAGTAAAATTGAAAATTATTAACTAATTGAATTTAAAATAACTAACTTTGACGTTAGTAGGAATAAAAATTAAAAATTATGAAAAAAATATACTTTATCGTAATTATTGCATTATCTACCTCAAATTTATTCGGTCAATGGGAATTGATGTGGATATATAATGAATCTATATCAAATTATGAATCTATTCAATTTACAGATTCTGGTAAAGGCATGATAGTTGGGTTTGAACAAAACCTTACTCCTTCACTTGGTGCATATGTTCTTCGTACTTATGATTATGGTTCAACATGGGATACTGCTCTCTTTTACCCTCAATATTCTATTTTTACTGATATTGAAATCATTAATAACTTTACAGCTTATGTTGTAGGTAGCTATAATGCTACAAATACAGTAGTTGCAAAAACTACTGATTTTGGGAATACATGGGACACCACATTATTTAATTTTTCCACTTATGTAATGTCTACTATTGATTTCCCAAGCGATAGTATAGGATATATTGGTTGTATTAAAGGTTTATATAAAACTGTAAATGCTGGTGACACATGGCTATTAATTGATACAGTAATAAATTTCAATAATGGAGATTTAACATTTATAAATGATACAATAGGGTATTATGGGCCATATTTAAAAACTACTGATGGTGGCTATTCTTGGACACAAGTTTCTTCTTTACCAGCTTTAGAGTGTTTTGCCTCATACCCTTCTGATAGTATTGGATATTTTGTATGCTACGACAATGGCAATGATTCTGCATATACTTACAAATCAACTGATGCAGGAGCTACATGGAATATTATTTCTGTTAGATATGTATTCAATTTTATCAAATCTTTATATTTTATAAACGATACTATTGGCTATTGCGGAGGGTTCTGGCATAGTGAAAAGACAACTGACGGAGGTTTAACGTGGTCAAATCAAACACCTGTTGCAGACTGGATAAATGATTTTTATTTTATAAATATAGATACAGGATATGTAATTTCTTCCGATGGTATATTATGGAGAACTTTTAATGGAGGTGAAACATTTATTAAAGATAATAAAAAATTAAATATAGATATTATAATCTACCCGAACCCCACAACAGGAAAAATAAGTATAGAGGCAGATAAAATAGAGGGTATAGAGATAATGAATATTGAAGGTAGACAAGTATACGTTGGCAAAGGAAACGAAGTAGACCTGTGCCAAGAGCCAAAAGGAATATACATTATAAAAGTAATAACTGATAAACAAATAATAACAAGAAAATTAATAAAACAATAAATACGCTTGGTAACAAAACCTAAACAGTATTTAAACACAGTTTAGCCAAACGTTAACAAGCATGACTCTACCAAAAAATCAGTTGAGTTTTTTAGCTAACGTAGGGCAAAAAATGATATAAAGATGAGTAAAATTGAAAATTATTAACTAATTGAATTTAAAACAACTAACTTTGACGTTAG
>Ga0307990_1000369_pt1 | contig 42336 bp, 39 predicted proteins | sample EllFjometagen129_FD_203168 | JGI IMG/M metagenome (GOLD analysis project Ga0307990, IMG submission 203168) | Marine microbial communities from Ellis Fjord, Antarctic Ocean - #129 | ecosystem: Environmental > Aquatic > Marine > Unclassified | place: Southern Ocean | collected 2014-10-08
ATATTATTGACTGACTTGAGACAAGACGCAGGAATTCTTGCCGGGGTATGGTTATCATGTATCGTGAACAATAAGAAAATAAATATCATCCACCCTTTAACTATTGACGAGAGTGAATAACTATTGGTAGAAGCATTCCATATATATTCAAGCGAGGGAGGACAACATGCCAAGAATTACAATAAAGGCCATAGAGGGACGAACTGTGGAACAGAAGAGAGGGCTGATAAATGATATTACCGATGCATTTGTCAAGAATTTCAGTGTTCCGCCGGAGGCCGTTGCTATTGAGATTATTGAATTCACAAAGGAGAATATGGCAGGTGGGGGCAAACTCTTCTGCGATAAATAACTGTCCCAGGCGTGCGGCAGATGTTGCCTCGTATGTTGGGTACCAAAAGGGTACCCCTACGTTTTAAAAAATATCGTGTTATTAATCACCCCATGTAGGGGCAACCCCCCGTGGTTGCCCATTGATATCTGCGTAGCATCCTTACTCTACCGTGAAACAAATTACGCAGTTTTCCTTGTCCTCTTTTCTCTGGACACATTCCAAATAAATATTAACCTATCATTACAACATGTTGCAATAGCCTGTCTCGTTTGCATGATCTGGCACAGGTAATGCGACCAAGGATAGTGAGTATTGCTTTGCAACAAGGAGGGCACATGTTTGATATGAAGGCAATAAGTTCTGAACAGTTTAATGCCTGGGATAATTCTCCACTACACTGGAGAGGGGAACAGGAAGACATTGTTGGTTCCAAGGGCAGTGGCTTTCAGTATTGGGATGAAGACAAATTCTCTGAGGGCTGCTGTTTTGATATTTACGCGTGGTCCAGGGTTGCTTAATACCCGTCGTAATCACCTGTAGATTATCAAATCCGCTTGAGGCCTTTCAGGGCATCCAGAGATACATGAAATGTATTCCTGCCTCCGATATCCATGCCTTATCACCGATGGACAAAACATTGGCGATTCGGGGGGATGGTGAGGAGGTTCCCGAATAGATCGTTCCGCTGTATGTTCCCGGTCTGCGATATGTAATAATCGTCGCCTTTTCCAGGTTGAGATATCGTTTCAATGACTCGATGGTATCGTCGAGATAGCTGATTCTGTCTATCAGGCCCGCCTCAAGGGCCTGATCTGCGGAATATATGCGACCATCGGCCAGCCTTTCAATGTCTTTTTCCGTGAGGGATTTTCTTCCCCTTTTTATCGCGTCGATAAATATATCGTGCTGCCTGTCTATAATGGCCTGAATGATTTCTCTTTCCTCTTTTGTACTGGCGCGGAAGGGAGACCAGAGGTCCTTCATCTCTACCGATTTTACGGTCTCATTCCTGATTCCCAGACGCTCCATGAGGCCCTCAACATTGAACTTGAGGGCAATGACACCGATGCTTCCCGTGATGGTTGTGGGATGGGCAACAATCTCATCGGCCGCCATCGCTATGTAATATCCCCCCGATGCCGCCACGTCCATCATGGAGGCCACTATTCTTATGTTCCGCTTTTTTTTGAAGCGCATAATCTCATGATAGACGATATCCGTGGAGGTGATCGTACCGCCCGGCGAATTGATCCTGAGAACAACGCCCCCTATCGCATGATCGGCTTCGGCCTTTTGGAGGGCTTCACGGATCTCTTCCTGGAGGGAAGGTCCCTTGGACAATAGTGAAAGGGATTGTTTCTTGCTGGAAATAAAACCGGAAATATTGATCAGAAGTATCTTGTCTTTACCCTCTCCTTCGATTACCTGTTCCTGAAGGGCCTGAGTCGCGGAAATAAGAGGGAAATTGACGGTGGCACGGCACCCAGCCAAAATGAGGGCAAGCAAAAGGGATAGGATGATTATTGTATATTTCGACATCACTGAATCCTTACTGCGAACTGAAACAGCGATCGCATCCCCCGCACCATGGTGCGGGGTGTTTTACTGTTATGATTCACTGTGAAAGATGGAATTGAAGAAGTCCGCCTTTTCTTCGGGATACTGGATCCTGCTTCCCCTGTCCACGATGAGTATCCCCTCCAGGTGGTCGCATTCATGCTGCACGATGCGGGCAAGAAATCCAGTGTAACGCTTGCTGATCTTTTGACCCTTACCGTCGTAGGCCCTCACCTTGATTTCGGTGTATCGTTCCACCTCCACATTGATATCGGGGCATGACAGGCATCCTTCCATCATTTTTTCCTTTTCACCCCTGAATTGTGTAATCCTCGGATTTACCAGTACATCGTAATCACGTTCACACTTTATCGGTTTCCTGTCGTCTAAATTTTTACTCTTAAAGACGGTAATCTTTTTGCTGATTCCTATCTGGGGGGCCGCAAGACCGAGGGCGTCATCCCGTTTCAGAAAGTCTTCCACCAGGGTCTTAATGTCTTTTCCCCCTGCCGAGTCAAAGGGGATGGGTACATCCTTGCACTTTTGCTTCAAAAAACGCATTTCCTCTTCGTTGATCTGATTGTCGCTCCATAGTGTGTATAATTTTTCTTTTGTTTTCATGTCTCTTTCTCTTGTAATGTGATGTAATGTAATGCCTTGTTTATAACATTAAAGAACTTTTATTTCAATGGCGTTGAATATTTGTACAAATCTTGATATGTTACCGACATTCTTTTAGTAAAAGGAGTAATACCGGATATCATGATCAGTAAATTTATAACAATGATGGCCCGGAGACAGTTTTCGCAGGCCATGCAATTTGATGATGGGAGTGCCGTCTCGCTCCCCCGGGGCGATATGTCGCCCAACCGTCTCCTCTACATACATGTACCATTCTGTGAAAGTCTCTGTCCCTATTGTTCCTTTAATAGAGTACTCTTTGATGAAGCTCTCTGCCGCCGGTATTTTGAGGCGCTGCGCGAAGAAATAGGAATCTACAGGGAACGAGGGTATGACTTTGGAGCCATATATGTGGGGGGTGGTACCCCTACTGTCCTTCCCGATGAACTGGAGAAGACCTTGCAGGTTGCCGGAGACTCTTTCAGCATAGGGGAAATTTCCGTAGAAACCAATCCGAATCACTTGACGGAGAAGAATCTGACTGTCTTAAAAAGGGCGGGCGTCAACAGGCTTTCAGTCGGTGTCCAGAGTTTTGACGAAGAACTCCTGAGGTCTATGGGGAGATACGATAAATACGGAAGCGGCAGTGAAATGCGTAAGCGTTTGAAGGATACTCTGGGGTATTTTGATACCCTCAATGCCGACATGATCTTTAATTTTCCCACTCAGACGGCTGAAAAGATGAAGTTCGATCTGGATGCCCTCATAGAGACAGGTGTCGATCAGGTTACCTATTACCCGCTCATGGTTTCCGATTCGACGCGCAAGGATGTGACCAAGACACTGGGAAGAATCGATTATGGCAAGGAAAAGGTCTTTTACGACATGATAGTAAAGAGATTAAGCCCCCACTATTGCTCTTCTTCGGCATGGTGCTTTTCCCGAAAGGATGCCATGATCGACGAGTATATTGTGAACTATGGCGAATATGCCGGACTGGGGAGCGGTTCCATCGGTTATCTGGGGGGGCGATGTTATGCCAACACATTCAATATCCCGGAGTATATTGCCCGCTTGAAGAAGAAGGAATTGCCCCTTATGGCATGCCGTCGTTTTTCATTCCAGGAGCAGGTTCGCTATGACTTTTTGATGAAACTCTTCGGTATGGAACTCGATATGGCATCGTTGAGGAAAAAATACGGAAGAAAATACCTTCCCTATCTCTGGAAAGATATCCCCGCCTTCATGATTGCAGGAGGACTGCGCTATAATCGGGGGACCCTGTCCCTGACTGACAGGGGACGTTATTACTGGGTCATCATGATGCGAGAGTTTTTTACGGCCGTCAATAACTTCAGAGATTTTTGCCTTAACTCTGATCGGAACACATAACTCTATGGACAATAATACACAAAAATTATTGAGAGAAATTCCCAAAATCGATGACCTGTTACTCTTTCTTGAGAAAGAATCTCTCCTCGGTAATTTTGCCAGGGACCTTGTCGTTCCTGCATGCAGGGAGGTAGTCGATACGATAAGGCAGTCGATTCTTGCTGCCGGGGAAAAGGGGGAAACACCTCCCCCCGTCGTGACTGTTGAAGGAGCGGCCTTGGCGGTGAAAGAAAGACTGATGAGACTCCGCCGTTACAACCTTCGGCGCGTTGTCAATGCGACGGGTGTTATTTTACATACAAATCTGGGCAGGGCGCCACTCTGTGAAGAGGCCCTTGAAAGGATTGTAGAGGTGGGCAGGGGCTATTCAAACCTCGAATTTGATCTGGTCCGGGGGAAGAGGGGTCTGAGATATGACCATGTCATAGAGATCCTGTGCCTCATTTCAGGGGCGGAGGATGGGTTGATTGTCAATAACAACGCCGCCGCCGTATTGCTGGTTTTAAATACGCTGTCTGAAGAGAGGGAATCAATAGTATCCAGGGGAGAGCTGATCGAAATCGGCGGAGAGTTCCGTATACCCGAGGTCATGGAAAAGAGCGGGGCTATTCTCAGAGAGGTGGGAACGACAAACAGGACCCATCTTAAAGATTACGAGCATGCCATCGGTAATGAAACAGGCCTTATCATGAAGGTCCACACGAGCAACTTCCGGATTACCGGATTTACGGAAGAGGTGGAACTTTCTCAACTGGTTGCTCTCGGCAAGCAGCATGGGATTCCCCTCATGGATGATCTGGGGAGTGGTTGTTTTATTGATCTGGGGAGATTCGGATTTGAGCGAGAACCGACGGTGCAGGAGATCCTGCAGACGGGAGTAGATGTGGTGACCTTCAGCGGCGATAAACTGCTGGGCGGCCCTCAGGCGGGGATCGTTATGGGGAAGAGGGATGTCATCGGCAGGATTAAAAAGAATCCCCTGAACCGGGCCTTGCGGATCGATAAGTTGACACTTGCCGCCCTGGAAGGGACGATGAAACACTATCTCGATCCCCATGATGCGCTGCTTCACATAGGAACAGTGAGGGCCCTGACTGAGCCGCTGGAAGCGGTCGCAGGTCGGGCGGAGAGACTTCTTGCGTTGTTAAGCCGGGCGTCCATTGATGGCGTGACCCTTTCACTGAAGGAGGGCACGGCTATAGCAGGGGGTGGTTCTCTTCCGACTCAGGAGATTTCCACGGTCTTATTGTCGGTTCAGACCAAGAACATGTCGGCCGGCAGGGCGGAAGAACGATTACGGGGACTCGATGTTCCCATCATCACGCGGATATCGGAAGAAGAGCTGCTCTTCGATCTCAGGACAATTAGTGAAGATGAGTTTCCCTTCATAGAGAGCGGATTGAGAGTTGTTGCTTCCTAGCTCTGTGCGATCTTTATTCAGAGTATGATCGTATTTTCCTTGACAGCATGAAAAGAGTGACTAACTTACCACCATCTTCTCGCTGACTATATCACTGACCACAGACAACTTTATAAGCAGGTACAATGAATTTGCCGGAAGAAGAGAGAATTGAGTTTCTGGTGACAGACGAAGGAGAGGGTACGAGGCTCGATATCTTTCTTTCGAAGCGTGACCTGTTAACACGTTCCCAGATAAAGAGAATAATTGATGAGGGGCTTGTATGGTTAAACGGGAAACATGCAAAGCCCGCAACAAGGTTGAAGGATGGTGACATTGTTGTTGCCATGAAGGTTGAGCCGAAAGAGAGCACACTTGTTCCCGAGGATATTCCCCTTGACATTGTTTATGAAGACAGTTCAATTCTCCTTGTTGACAAATCGGCAGGAATGGTGGTTCATCCTGCTGTGGGGAATTACAGCGGCACCCTCGTTAATGCCTTGCTGTTTTACTGCGACGATCTATCCGGTATCGGTGGCGTCAAAAGGCCCGGAATAGTCCATCGGCTCGACAAGAATACCTCCGGTATAATGATTGTGGCGAAGACAGATGAGGCGCATGTTGATCTTTCGCGTCAATTTAAAAACCACACAGTTAAAAAGGTGTATCGGACACTGGTTCATGGGGACGTAAAGGGTGAGGAGGGAATTGCCGAACTGCCCATAGGAAGGCATCCGAAAGACAGAAAAAAGATGTCTACCCGGAGCAGGAACGGGAAACCGGCACTGACCAGATGGAAGGTTGCCCGGCGCTTCGGTGGGATAACGCTTCTTGAGGTCCAGATAGAGACGGGACGGACGCATCAGATACGGGTGCACCTCAATACTGAGGGATATTCCGTAGTCGGTGACGATGTTTATGGAAATTCAAGGAAGAGGATAAACACGATAGGGGATACCGTCCTGAGGGGCGTGCTGCAAAAGATGAAGAGGCAGGCCCTCCACGCATCTGTTATCGGGTTTCACCACCCTGTGGCCGGTTCATATATGGAATTTACTTCACCCCTTCCGGCGGATATGGCTGACCTGTGCAGGGAACTTGAGCGACTGACGAATTCGGTTCTTTCCTAATAGCGGCGTTTATGCCACGGTTCATCAACGGACATACGACAGATATCAAATGTAAAGGCTGACAGTGACACATATTTCAAAAGAATTCAGGTTTTCTAAAAAGGAAAAGGTTCCCTTTCTGCAATCGCTTGCTCTCGGAGAGTATGATTTCATAGAACATGCCTTTGGTACCAGGTGGGGCGGAGTGAGCCAGGAGCCATTCGCGAACTTTAATTTCAGTAGACAGGTGGGAGACAAAGAGGGGAATATAGAGCAGAACCGGGAGATACTTTCCACTGCATTTCATATCCCCCGTGGAGGTTTTTTGACCGTCGAACAGGTCCATGGCGATAAAATAGCCGTCATTAATGGAGATGTTCCCGATTCGCAGTGTTATCCCGGATATGACGGCATCATCTCGAACAGGCCGGGCCTTGCCCTGGCTGTCAAGACAGCGGACTGTCTCCCTGTTTTTCTTGTTGATGCGCAAAAGCGCGTAATCGGTGCCGTTCATGCCGGATGGCGGGGTACTGCTCTGGGGATTACAGCAAGGGCCGTTGAGATATTTGTAAAAAAGTTTTCCTCCTCTCCCACCGATATTATGGCTGTTCTTGGTCCTTCGATAGGGCCCTGCTGTTATGAGGTGGATGAAGTGGTCTTTAATCTTATGGCGGAAGTAAGGGGAAATACCGACTTCTTAAGCGGGAGAGATGAAAAAGGAAAATGGATGCTTGATCTGGCCATGGCAAACAGTTGTCAGCTTGAAGATGCGGGCCTGTTGCCGGGCAATATAGTGTCTGCCGGAACATGTACATCATGCAACAGGGAAAAGTTTTTTTCTCACAGGGGAGAGGGCGGCAATACGGGACGGCAGATAAATTTTTTGATGCTGAAATAGTTAATAATCCTTGACAAAAGAGATACTTTTGTATATTGTGCTATCCAATTTGGAAATCTGTATGCTGAATCCTTCCTTCTGAAGAGCTTCAGGAATTCAAGTTAGCTGCCGGTAATGTAACATCCGCATATTTCATAAAGGGGATTAAATCCTTAAAAATCAATTTGTATATACCTCTTTAAAATTCCATATGGAACAGTATGTCAATAACGCCTAAGAATATCTTATAATATATTAAAAGGAAACGTGTATGAACATCTCAGAAGTTAAGAAGCAATCCATTGCTGAGCTCAGTGATTTAGCAAAAGAATTGAATGTCGCCGGTGCCGGCGGAATGAGGAGGCAGGATCTGATCTTTGCCATCCTACAGTCCCAGGCGGAAAAAAACGGCGCTATTACGGGAGAAGGGGTACTGGAAACCCTGCCTGATGGTTTTGGATTTCTCAGATCCGTGGATTACAATTATCTGCCCTGTCCCGATGACATCTATGTGTCCCCTTCTCAGATTCGAAGATTCGGATTAAAAACAGGCGATACCGTCGCCGGTGAGGTACGGCCTCCCAAAAATGGAGAAAAGTATTTTGCCCTGCTCAAGGTCGATACTGTCAACTTTGAGTCCCCAGAGGCGATGAGAGACAAGATTCTCTTTGATAATCTGACGCCACTCTACCCCGAGGAAAGATTGTGTATAGAATCCGATCCTGAGAACTATTCGACGAGGATCATCGATCTCTTTACCCCTATCGGAAAAGGCCAGAGAGGATTGATCGTATCTCCGCCCAGAGCAGGGAAGACTGTTCTGCTGAAGGACATTGCAAACAGCATTTCGGCCAATCACAAGGAAGTGGTCTTGATGGTTCTCCTCATTGATGAACGTCCGGAAGAAGTGACGGACATGGAACGGAGCGTATCCGGCGAGGTCGTATCCTCCACATTCGACGAAACTGCATCGAGACACGTTCAGGTTACGGAAATGGTGCTTGAAAAGGCAAAGAGAATGGTGGAACATAACAAGGATGTCGTTATTCTCCTCGATAGTATCACACGGCTTGCCAGGGCCTATAATACCATTGTTCCTCCCAGTGGAAAGGTTCTGTCCGGTGGAGTTGATTCCAATGCCCTGCATAAACCGAAGCGGTTCTTCGGCGCTGCGCGAAACATAGAGAATGGCGGAAGTCTGACAATAATTTCAACGGCCCTCATCGACACGGGGAGCAGGATGGACGAGGTCATTTTTGAAGAATTTAAAGGGACGGGCAATATGGAACTCCATCTCGATCGTAAGCTTGCCGACAGAAGGCTCTACCCCGCTTTTGATCTCGTGCGTTCCGGTACCAGAAAAGAGGAGTTGCTTATTCCGAAAGAGAATCTCAATAGGATATGGATACTGAGGCGACTGTTGCAGGAGATGAACCCCCTCGATGCCATGGAGTTTATTATTGATAAGGTGAAAAAAACTGACACTAACAAAGAGTTCCTTGACTCGATGAATCAGTAAATTTTTCTTGAAATAGGAAGAAAGGGGAGTATAATGCCCCTTTGTTATTACTAAGGAGGACAGTAGAGACTATGAAAAAAGGTATTCATCCGGAATATAAAGAGACGACGGTAACCTGCGTATGCGGCAATGTTATAAACACCAGATCTACCAGGCAGGATATAAAGGTTGAAATATGTTCCAAGTGCCACCCCTTTATGACGGGCAAACAGAAGATTATGGATACTGCCGGCAGGGTAGAGAAATTTAAGCGGAAATATGCCGCTATTGGGAATAAGGAACAGTAAAAAAATCATCATTCCTGATTGAGGGTGAAACGTTCGGGTTCTTTCGTAACAAGGGTGCTCACACATACACGACCTTGAAGGTTTGGGATGTGTGTTTTCGCAGGGTTACGCTGAGCCCGACGGGCGAGTTTTGAAAAGGACAGTGAGAATAAACAATACCTCGCTGTCTTTCTCTGAATCATCGTGGATATTCGCGATGACTTTTTCGGTCCTTTCGATTTCGCAGGCACTGTGAACACGTGAAAAGGTGTTTTTAAGGCAGTGTATAGGCGTGATTACAAAAGACGTAAAGTCCCGATTTACCCCATTCCCCCCGGTAATCAAAAATCATAATATGAGATAGTATGTTAGATAAACTGAGAGAAATCGAGAAGAGATATGAGGAACTGGAACGTCTGCTGAGCGATCCGGCTGTTATAGGTGACTATAACGGGTATAAGAAATACGGCAAAGAGCGTTCCGATATCTCTGACATTGTTGAGACATACAGACAATATGAAAAGACCAGATTGCAACTTGAGGAAAATAGAGAACTTCTGAGAGAAGGGGATGAAGAATTACGGGCGCTGGTAAAGGAAGAGATTTCCCAGCTTCAGGAGAGACTGGAAAGTTTGAACGATGAGTTGAAGGTTCTCCTGCTGCCCAAGGATCCCAAAGACGAGAGGAATGCCTTGCTCGAGATACGGGCCGGAACGGGTGGTGAGGAAGCGGCCCTCTTTGCCGGCGACCTCTATCGCATGTACGCACGGCACGCGGAAAGATGCGGATGGAAGGTGGAAGTTGTCAGTACCAGCCAGTCGGGCGGTATGGGTGGCTTCAAAGAGGTTATTCTTCTTATTGAATGGAAGGATGCATACGGCAAGCTGAAATATGAAAGCGGTGTACACCGGGTACAGCGGGTCCCCGTTACAGAGGCCCAGGGACGGATACATACCTCTGCCGTTACCGTGGCCGTTCTTCCCGAAGCCGAAGAGGTGGATGTCGATATTGATCCCAATGAACTGAGAATAGACGTCTACCGGTCTACGGGACATGGAGGTCAAAGCGTCAATACCACGGATTCTGCAGTGAGGATTACCCACCTTCCGACGGGATTGGTGGTAACCTGCCAGGATGAGAAATCTCAACACAAAAACAGGGCAAAGGCCCTGAAGGTCTTAAGGGCACGGCTTCTGGATCAGATCACGGCCGAACATGATGCATCCATATCTGAAACCAGGAAGATGCAGGTCGGCAGCGGAGACAGGAGTGAACGGATTCGCACATACAACTTTCCCCAGGGACGAGTTACCGATCACCGAGTCAACCTCACCCTTTATAATCTGGAAGATATTCTAGACGGGGCTATACAGCCTTTCATCGACACCCTCATAACTCATTATCAGGCAGAGGCCTTGAAGGGCACAGCTCTCTAGCAGATCCTTATCGTAACCTTTACTGCCACACAGGATAAGGGCCCATGCAGATCCACTATATTCTTGCCAGCGCCGAGGCTTTTTTAAGAAGCAACGGTCTCTCTACCCCTCGCCTTGATGCCGAGGTTCTCCTGGCTGCCTGTCTCACCTGTGATCGTCTTTCTCTATACACAAATCGAAGTGATCCCGTAGCCGATGAAAAGGCCGCGGATTTCAAAAGCTGGGTTACGAGAAGGGCCTGGGGGGAGCCCGTTGCCTATATCGTGGGGGGGAAGGAGTTCTGGTCCCTCGATTTTTCTGTGGATAGCAATGTGTTAATCCCGAGACCCGATACGGAAGTACTTGTTGAAGAGGTTCTCAGGATTTCCGCGGAGTATGCCGATAAGGACGGCGTCACCTTGCTCGATGTAGGGACGGGATCAGGGGCTATCAGCGTGGCAGTTGCCCATGAGCGTCGGAATCTGACGGTACTGGCGATTGATAGCTCATTACATGCCGTCAAGGTCGCGAGAAAGAATGCCCTGAGACACAATGTCCTGGAGAAAATTTTCTTTGTTTGTGGGAATATGTTAGAGTCTATATCGGGAAAGTTTGATATAGTTGTTTCCAATCCGCCCTATATATCGGACGGTGAATATGATACACTGTCTCGCGAAGTGAGAGATTATGAGCCTCCTGGAGCGCTGATTTCTGGTCCCGAGGGGACGGAATTTCACCGCCATCTCATCAGAGGGGCAGAAGACATCCTCAATCGAGGTGGATGGCTCGTTATGGAAATGGGGGCAGGGCAGAGAGTTTCCATAGAAGATATGCTTCGAGAATCGGATGCCTATGACCGCGTCCATTGTCGTCGCGATTATGGGGGTATAGAGCGGGTTATTATGGCCAGAAGGAAGTTGTGGTAAATGGATAAGATTGTCATACATGGTGGCGAAAGACTGACAGGCGAAGTCCAGATAAGCGGCGCCAAAAATGCGGCGCTCCCCCTGATTATATCATCCCTTCTCACGGAGGGTTGGAATACCTTTCATAATATTCCCGACCTCATGGATATCAGGACGGCAAAAAGGCTTCTCGCTGGTCTGGGAGTAAAATGTGAGGGGCGGGAGACGCTTAGGATTAATGCAGGCGAAATAACGAATTGTGAGGCGTCCTACGATCTGGTCAAAACCATGAGGGCTTCGATCCTGGTGTTGGGACCCCTGGTGGCCCGAATGGGGAAGGCCAGAGTATCCCTTCCGGGGGGGTGCGCCATCGGTGCACGACCGGTAAATTTACATTTAAAGGCCCTTCATGCACTGGGGGCTGAGATAGATCTCAAGGATGGGTATGTGGAGGCCTGGGCAGGCAGGCTGAAAGGGGCAACCATCTATTTCGACATATCGACGGTAACGGGCACGGAAAACATAATGATGGCCGCTGTTCTGGCCGAAGGCATTACCATTCTTGAAAATGCGGCGCGTGAGCCGGAGGTGGTAAATCTTGCCGATGTATTGAATCTCATGGGCGCCCATGTCACGGGTGCCGGAACGGACGTAATCACCATTGAAGGGGTAGAACGTCTCCATCCTGCTGAGGCGACTGTTATTCCCGACAGAATAGAGACGGGGACATATATGATGGCCGCAGCCATTACGGGGGGCGATCTGACCCTCCTGGGGTGCAACAGGGATTACCTGGAGGCCCCGATAACAAAACTGAAAGAGACAGGACTGTCCATTTCTTCAGTAGAGGGTGGATTGCAGGTTAGAGGTACGAAGGAAATAAAAAGCGTCGATGTGAAGACGCTCCCCTATCCGGGATTTCCCACCGATCTTCAGGCCCAGGTGATGACGCTGATGACGATAGGCAAGGGGATCAGCCTCATAAGGGAGACTGTTTTTGAAAATCGATTCATGCATGTAAACGAGTTGCTCAGGATGGGGGCCGATATCACCATTGAGGGGAAGAGCGCCATCGTAAAGGGGGTGCCCCATCTCCAGGGGGCGCCGGTGATGGCTACGGACCTAAGGGCCTCCGCGTCTCTTGTCCTGGCCGGATTGGCGGCGGAGGGAAAAACAGAAATATCCCGCGTATACCATATAGACAGGGGTTATGAACATATAGTAGAAAAACTCTCTTCTCTTGGTGCCAATATAAAAAGGATAAAGGAATAGGATGAGAATCGTTTATACCGATGATCAGTCATTTGAAGCGGAAATGAGCCGGATACATAACCGGGGCACAGTGGTCGATCCCCTCATTTCCGAAGCAGTCAATAAAATAGTGCGGGATGTGGCGGAACGAGGCGATGCTGCCCTCTTTGAATATACGAAAAAATTTGATGGTATTGCCCTCGATGGCACGTCGGTGGAGGTCTCGGCAGAGGAAAAAGCATCGGCCTTACAAAATATCAGTACTGCCGATCGTGATTTACTCGATCTCGCAGCCCGACGTATCGAAGCATTTCACCGGAAACAGACCGTCAATTCATGGTTTACCGTAGAAGACGACGGCGTCGAACTGGGCCAGTTGATACGCCCTCTGGAACGAGTCGGTATCTACGCACCGGGAGGTCTCGCTGCTTACCCATCGACGGTCCTTATGGGCGCCATCCCGGCCAAGGTTGCCGGTGTGGGTGAAATTATTTTGACTACGCCCTCCAAGGTAAAGGAGATCAATCCACTGATCATTGCCGCTGCAAACATCGGTGGCGTTCATCGCATATTCAAGGTGGGGGGTGCCCAGGCAATCGCCGCCCTTGCCTATGGTACTGCGTCCATTACGGCGGTAGATAAGATTGTAGGCCCCGGGAATGTCTATGTAGCGACGGCAAAAAAAATGGTCTATGGGATTGTGGGCATAGACATGATTGCCGGTCCCAGTGAAATCGTCATTATTTCCGATGGTACGGTGAGGGCCTCCGTTGTTGCCGCAGATCTCTTGTCTCAGGCGGAGCATGACGAAATGGCGAGCGCTCTTCTGCTGACACCAGTTAAGGAATTTGCCCTCGATGTTGCCGCTGAAGTCGACTCCCAGTTAAAAGACCTGAGAAAGAGCGCCATAGCTTCCCGGTCCATTGAGGATTATGGCGCCATAATAGTGACAAAAGATATGGATGAGGCCCTTTCTATTGCAAACAGGTTTGCCCCCGAGCATCTGGAGCTGATGGTGAGAAGGCCCAGAGAGCTTCTGGGGAAGGTAAAAAATGCAGGAGCCCTCTTCCTTGGAGGCAGCTCTCCCGAAGTGCTGGGGGATTATATCGCAGGCCCCAATCACATACTCCCAACGGGAGGGACGGCGCGGTTTTCTTCCCCCCTTGGTGTTTATGATTTTGTGAAAAGGACGAGCATCATTTCTTTTTCCGATGCATCCCTTCGAAAACATGGCGAATCGGTAAAGAGATTTACAGAGATTGAGGGCCTTGACGCCCATGGAAAATCGATTACGGCGCGACTTACGCGGCCATCCAGTAAAATTTCTTGACATAGCGGTCATTTGTTAATACTTTGTCGCAAGTGCGGGCGTAATTCAGCGGTAGAATGTCAGCTTCCCAAGCTGGACGTCGTGGGTTCGAGTCCCATCGCCCGCTCCAATCTACTTTTTCATTGCATATTTATTTTTAGTATGTTATGTTAGGCTTCTGATTTATGACTAAGTGGGCTCTGCCCACTTTTTTATTTTATATTGAATATGAAAGACTATAACATTACATACCAGGCACAGATTGCCGATTTGATTGAACCCCTCATTAAAGCTGAAGATATGGAATTAGTCCATGTCGAATGTCTCAGAGGTAAAATCCGCTGGATTGTGCGACTCTTCATCGATAAAGAAGAGGGGATTACCGTTGATGATTGTGCCGAAATCAGCAATCAGGTGGGCGATGTACTTGATGTGCATGAAATTCCTCCCGGTTCTTATACGTTGGAGGTGTCATCGCCCGGTCTGGATAGACCCCTTGCCCGGGACAAGGATTTCGTTAAATATAAGGGATGCGAAGTAAAGGTTCGAACGGGTGAAAAAATTGATGGGAAAAAAAACTTTACGGGCAGGCTGATAGATTATTTAGAAGAAGAAGGGACAAAATTGCTCATATTAAATGTAGAAGGGAAGATGTATCATATACCGCGAGGAGCAGTAGTGAAGGCAAATCTTCAATATGAGTTTTAATGTGGAGGGTGTTTGACATGTTACCAGAGCTTGGACGTCTCATCGACATGATAGTAAAGGAAAAGGGCATAGACAGGGAGATAATCGTAGATGCCCTTGAAACAGCCGTTCTGACTGCTGCAAAAAAGAAACTGGGTTCTGATTTGGACCTGGAGGCGCAGTATAACGAAGAAAGTGATGAGATAGAGATATTCCAGTTTAGAACAGTGGTTGAAACTGTTTTGAATCCCGACAGCCAGGTTTCACAAGAGGAGGCCCAGGCTACACTTGATACGGATGCAGAACCGGGTGACAGTCTCGGCATGAAAATAGAGACGGATACTTTCGGCAGGATAGCAGTTCAAACGGCAAAGCAGATAATAATCCAGAAGGTAAAAGATGCTGAACGGGACAATATTTACAGTGAATACAAAGACAGGAAAGGGGAGTTAATCAACGGTTTTGTCCAGAGATTTGAAAGCGGAAATATCATCGTAAACCTGGGCAGAACAGAGGGTGTGATTCCTCACTCCGAACAGATACACAGAGAGACCTTCAAAAGAGGCGAGAGAATAAGGGTATACATATATGATGTCAAAAGGATATCAAAGGGTCCTCAGATACTGCTCTCCAGAACTCACCCGGCCTTTCTGAAGACACTCTTTGAACTTGAAGTCCCCGAGATTTCCGAAGGGTTGATTGAAATCGTAAGCATAGCACGGGAACCGGGTAACAGGGCAAAGATCGCCGTTAAAACGATGGACAAGGATATCGATCCCGTAGGCGCTTGCGTCGGCATGAGAGGGTCCAGGGTGCAGGGTGTAGTCCAGGAATTACGGGGAGAGAAAATAGATATTGTGCCCTATTCCGATGACCAAGTCAGATATGTATGCAATGCCCTGTCCCCCGCCAAGGTGGACCGGGTATACATGTATGAAGATACGCGTTCCATGGAGGTTGTCGTCCCCGATGAACAGCTTTCGCTGGCTATCGGCAAAAATGGACAGAATGTCAGGCTGGCAGCAAGGCTTACTCGATGGAAGATTGATGTCAAAAATGAGTCTCTCGTGGCAAAGCAGGATGAGGAGGGGTACAAATCCCTCATGAAAATTCCCGGTGTCGGCGAACAGACCGCCCAACTGTTGTTTGGCGAAGGAATAAAAAGCATTACCTCTCTCGCTTCAGTGGATTCTGAAACGCTTAGTACCATTAAGGGTGTCAGTGAAAAGAAGGCACTGGCCTTGATTGAAGGGGCAAAAATGACTATTGATGTGGTACTGGATGAAAATAAGCGCCAGTCACCCATGAGCAGGGTGTCCGTAAAGAAGGGTAATGAGTATCGCCGATAGTGGATGCCGCCGATGTAAAGATTTGGTATACAGAAATATAATAGAATATTCAGGAGTTTAAGAGATGTCCAAAACACGGGTTTACGAGTTGGCGAAAGAACTCAATGTGGACAGTAAAGAATTTGTCATTCGTTTAGAAAAACTGGGAATAGCCGTTAAGTCTCATTCAAGCACACTTGAAGACAGCGATGTGGAAAGGGTAAAAAGGGAGTTCCATCTCAGCGGTAAAAAAGAGATCGTAGAACAAAGGATAAAGTCCACTGTTATCAGAAGGAGAGCCATTCGTCAGCCTGTGGAGGAAGAAGAAGTCACGTTGGCTGAAAGGGTAGAGGCCCTTTCCCCTGAACCTGAGATTGAGGAAAAACTGGCAGTAGAGGCCAAAGAAGACATTCCCCCCGTTGAAGAAACGAAGAAATCCGAGGAAAAAATTCCTGAAGTAAAAGTTGCCTCCGAAGCAAAGGAACCAATAGAAGAAGAAATACCGCGGCCTGTTCCCCAAAAGCCGGTAAAGTCTGAAGTTTCTAAAGAAGCGAAACCTGCTGTCGCAGAGATTCCGGAGAAAAAGCCTGAGAAGAAAACTCAAGAGGCACCGCAGGAAAAAAAGAAAAAACGCCCCGTAGAAGTTCTTGTGGAAGAAGTTCCTCCACGGAAGAAGGCCTTTGTCAAGCAGAGTCTTGAAAAGAAGGAGAAGCGCTCAAGAAAGGGTGGGCGCGTTGACAGGCGCAGGAGTTGGAAGGAAGAGAAAAAGGCCGTGGCGGGCAGGATGAAGGGGACGGAAATTACCACTCCAAAGGCCATCAAGAGACGGATAAAGGTAGGAGAGGCTATAAGAGTTGGAGCCCTTGCCCAGAAAATGGGCGTCAAGGTTGGTGAGTTGATTGGGAAGCTTGTCTCATTGGGTATGATGGTTACGATAAATCAATCCATCGATACCGATGTGGCCGGTCTTGTGGCAGCTGAATTCGGATATCAAATTGAGTCGGTCAGTAGTGAATACGATCAAATAATTCAAAAGGTTGAAACGGCGCCTGAGAAACTGAAACCGAGGGCACCCGTGGTAACAATTATGGGTCATGTGGATCACGGGAAGACGTCGCTTCTGGATGCCATTAGAGAGACCAATGTCATCGGAGGAGAGTCGGGGGGAATTACACAGGCAATCGGCGCATATCACGTGCACATCAATGACAGGGATATAGTTTTTATCGATACTCCCGGGCATGAGGCCTTTACCGCCATGAGGGCAAGGGGTGCACAGGTCACCGATATCGTTGTTCTCGTAGTCGCTGCCGACGATGGTGTCATGGAACAAACCGTTGAGGCGATTAATCACTCCAAGGCTGCAGGTGTCCCCATTATAGTCGCCATAAACAAGATTGACAAGCCAAATGCCGATGTCGATCGCATTACACAGCAACTTGCCGAGCATGAACTCGTTACTGAAGCCTGGGGTGGAGACACTATATATGCCCACATGTCGGCAAAGATGAGAACGGGTATAGAGGAACTTCTGGAATTAATACTGCTTCAGGCGGATATTTTGGAACTGAAGGCCGATCCCGACAGGACTGCCCAGGGAATTATCATTGAATCCCAGCTTGACAGGGGGAGGGGCCCTGTGGCGACTGTCCTGATACAGGAGGGAACTCTGAGAGAAGGGGATGCCTTCGTTTCTAAAACTGAATATGGTAAGGTCAGGGCTATGATCAACGATAAAGGGGAGCGGGTGAAAGAGGCCGGACCTTCTACGCCGGTGGAAGTAATCGGCTTTACTCAGGTCCCTCAGGCTGGTGTGGAGTTTATCTGTGTCGAGGATGAGAAGAAGGCGCGCAGCATTGGTGAATTCTGGCTTACCAAGGAAAGACAGAGGGAGCTCTCCAAAACGTCAAAGCTGACCTTGGAACAACTCTATGACAGGATCAAAGAAGGGGCAAAGGAGTTTGATGTTATTGTTAAGGGTGATGTGCAGGGTTCCGTGGAGGCACTTTCCGATGCGCTCCTGCAGCTCAGTACGGACGATGTAAAGCTCAAGATAATCCATAGTTCGACGGGGGCGGTTACGGAAACAGATATCATGCTGGCCTCGGCCTCCGATGCTATTATCCTGGGGTTCAAAGTTGCCCGCGAGGCCCGTGTATCGGATCTGGCCGAGAAAGAGGGAGTCGCAATAAAGGATTACGAAGTGATCTATGATGTTATTGCAGACGTAAAGGCAGGCATGGAAGGGCTGCTGGAACCTGTCCACGAAGAAATTTTCGAGGGGAGGGCCGAGATACGCGAACTCTTCAAGACACCAAAAACAGGAGTTATTTCCGGTAGCTACGTTACTGAAGGCAAAATGGCCAGAAATTCGAATATACGGGTATTACGAAACGGCACCGTGATACATGACGGAAAGATTCTTTCACTCAGACGGTTTAAAGATGATGTTAAGGATGTCCAGTCCGGATTTGAGTGCGGTATCGGGATAGAAGGCTTTGATGACCTCAAGGTGGGGGATATCCTCGAGACATACACCACAAAAGAGGTTGCAAGACGGTTGTAACATTCTTGGCTATGGTAGTAGGTATAGGAATAATTGATATATTTATTGGAGAGAGCAGGTCTCTGAAGGATAAGAGGGGTGTGCTGCGCAGAATTATGGGCAGGACGCAAAACAAGTTCTCGCTGTCCATAGCTGAAGTGGGCGCAAATGATGAATGGAAGAGGGGGCAGATAGGGTTCGCTGTTGTGGGGAACGATAGGAGCTTTGTCAATTCCAAGCTTGATAAGATCCTTCAATTTATAGAAGGTCTCAATATTGCCGGTGTGATTGATTTCAGGATTGAGCTGATCAATATATCCGATACTACCGGTGATTGTGGGTATAGGGAGGGTAAATTTGATGAGTTTTAAGAGATCTGACAGGGTGGCCGATCTGATAAGGGCTGAAATTTCAGATATCTTATTGAAACAGGTAGGAGACCCCCGGACGCGGAATGTGACAGTAACGGGCGTAAAGGTGACGGATGATCTCCGGTTGTCCAAGGTTTTTTTTGTTTCCATGGGTGAAGATGTTTCCAGTGATGAAGCACAAGAAGGGCTTGAAAGGGCATCGGGCTTTTTAAGGAGGGAACTGGGAAAGAGATTAAAGCTCCGTTATGTTCCTGCATTGACCTTTATTTTTGATAAATCCTTTGACTACGGAGATAAAATCGAGAGACTGATTGCTGATCTGCATAAGTGAAAGACTGTGAATGTTAAAAAAAATAGTTGATATCATATATTGCTCCAAGACCTTTCTTGTGACCGCTCACGTCAGACTCGATGGAGACGCACTGGGATCGGCACTGGCCCTCTATCATATTCTTCGTGCTATGGGCAAAGAGGTAGTCGTGTACAACCAGGACGAGACGCCTGATGTTTATACGTTTCTTCCCGGTACTCAAGAGATTGTTCACACCCTCGAACCAGGTCGGAGATTCGATGCCGCCTTTATACTTGACTGCAGTGATCTCGGTAGAGCGGGAGATCAGGCCCTAACTATAGGTTCTATGACAGAGAAAATCGTCAATATTGATCACCATCTATCGAATACCTATTTTACGGAATATTCTCTTGTCGATCAGGGGGCGAGTTCGACGGGTGAGATCATTTCCAGGCTTTTGGCGCCATTGGGGGTAGGTCTTAATAAGGATATTGCGACAAATTTGTATACGGCAATAATGACCGACACGGGATCGTTTCGTTATTCCAATACCGGTAGCAATACCTTGAAGCTTGCCGCACGACTGGTCGAAGGGGGCGCCGATTCCCGGTTAATTGCGGAACTTGTGTATGAAACCAGGCCCCTGCCGCAGATACGACTGATGGGAATGGCACTGGATACGCTGGAGTTTTATGAAAATGGGACGATAGGCTCTGTCTGTGTGACTCAAAAGATGTTGCAGAATGCGGGGGCCTTGAATGAACATACAGAGGGGATTGTAGATATGGTTCGTTCCGTCAAGGGAACCGACGTCGCCCTCTTTTATTTCGAGATGGCGGAGAATGATTTCAAGGTGAGCCTCCGATCGAAACGGGCGGTAAATGTGGCACGCATAGCCAAGGAATTTGGCGGTGGTGGGCACGCCAATGCCGCCGCTTGCAGGATTAGAGGAGATATAGAGACCATTAAAAAGAGGCTCGTAGATGCGACTTGCACTGCAATGGCGAATTAATTACAATCGAAGGGGAGTAATGACGAAGGCTGGTAGACGGGAACTGAGATATGAATGGTACAGTGATTGTAGATAAACCGTCGGGCAAGACATCTTTTGATATTGTTCATGACATCAGAAAGGTCCTTAATATAAAAAAAATCGGGCACACGGGGACACTCGATCCGATGACTACTGGTGTTCTCCCCGTATGTATCAACGAGGCGACAAAACTGATACAGTTCTTTGTAGAAGATGATAAGGAATATCGGGCAACCATGCTTCTCGGTGTAGAGACTGATACCCTCGATATGGAGGGAAAGGTTGTGGCACGGAAACTCCCCGACGTGACTGTAGATGAAATAGGGGATGTGATACAATCATTTACGGGAACCATTGAGCAGAGGGCACCCAGGTATTCGGCTATTAAATTCAAGGGGAAACCGCTCTATAAATGGACCAGAGAAGGGGTTGATATTACCCCTCCCCTGCGTACCATTGAAATTTATCGGATTATTGTAGAAGAGATCGCATTGCCCTATGTCAGTTTCGTAGTAGCCTGTTCGAAAGGGACCTACATACGGTCTCTATGCGCCGATATCGGCAAACAATTGGGATGCGGAGCATGCCTGTATAAACTGAGGCGAATAAAAAGCGGGCATTTCAGAGAAGAATCGGCTATAATCCTCGAAGGACTGAATAGAAAGGAAAAGGAGCGGGCTATAAGGGAAAATCTTCTTCCCATGGCAGATACGCTGCCTCACTTTTGTTCGATTGTAATCGACGCGGAAGTAGAGGATAAGATAAAAAAAGGATATCAACCCAGGATAGATATGCTTAAAAGGTATAGTCCCGGGAAGCTTGCAGAAGGGGATGTGGTAAAATTTGTTTCAGAAGACAATCGCATCGTAGCCGTTGCGAGGATGCTTGTTTCTTCAGTGGATATGTCCCAGTCATGGGGCGATGGTGATGTGGCAAAGATCTTGCGGGTCTTTAATGGCTGATTGTACCATGATTCATGACAGCAAGGGATCGTAGCTTGATGTGACTGAAATGAAGTTCTTGCTGTTATATTGTGTGTTTTGGTTTATAATTCCACAGTTTCATTTATTGGTGAGTTGGTGTTGTCGTTTCTCTTTGTGCAAAAAATGAAAACAGGAATTCGAAGTAGTTGTTACCAACTGATATAATATTGACATAAGGGAGGATTTAAGACTGTGTTAACTGATGAGAAGAAAAAAGAGACAATTGGTAACTTCCAGACCCACGAAAGCGATACTGGTTCTCCGGAAGTACAGGTTGCTCTTCTGAGTGCGAGGATAGAGTATTTAACAGGGCATTTTAAGATTCACAAAAAGGATCATCATTCTCGGAGGGGGCTTCTTAAACTGGTCGGACATAGGCGCAGACTCTTAGATTATCTCAAAAAGAAGGATATCGAGAGATACAGGGAGATAATCAAACGACTTGGATTGAGAAGGTAATACAATAAAAAGGAGTAAAGTGAAAATATGAGTGAAATATTTAAAAGGGCTCTCGCGGGGCGCGATATCTCCGTGAAGACCAATTATGTGGCTGGCCAGGCAGATGGTGCTGTCATGGTTACCTATGGTGAAACCGTCGTCATGATTACCGTGGTTTCCCAGACAACTAAACGGGAGGGTGTAGACTTTATGCCCCTGACCGTCGATTATCAGGAAATGACTTCGGCGGCCGGTAAGATTCCCGGGGGATTTTTTAAACGCGAGGGCCGTCCCAATGAAAATGAGATACTGACGTCCCGATTGATAGACAGATCCATACGGCCTCTTTTCCCCAAGGGATATTCCTACGAGACCCAGGTCATCGCGTCGGTTCTGTCCTTTGATACCGAAAATGGTTCCGATGTTGCCGCGATGCTGGGTGCCTCAACAGTCCTTGGTGTTTCCGATATCCCTTTTAACGGCCCGATAGCAGGGGTTCGCGTCGGCAGGGTGGAAGGGGAGTTGGTATGTAATCCCGGGGCAGAAGACCGGGAGAATAGCGACATAAACATCTTCCTCGTAGGGAGAAAGGTCCCCGATGAAAATGCCGAAGGCGGATTCACCGTAGAACTGGTCATGATGGAAGGGGGAGCCGAAGAGGTAGCAGAGGATGTTATAGTCGAGGCTATCAAATTTGGTCTGGAATCAATAAGGCCTGCCATCGAGCTGCAGGATGAGATGAGTAAGGCCATCGGTAAAGCGAAGAGAACCTTCGATGTGGCGGAAATAGGCGAGGGGCTTCGAAAAAGGGTATATGACCTAGCCGAGGAAGACATGAAAAAGGTCTTGGCTATTCCCGTAAAAAAGGAAAGAAGCTTTGCTATCGGAGAAGTCAGAAGACGGGTCATAACTGAGATTTCAGAAGAGAATGCAAGTCAGACCTTCCATGCCGGTATGCTTTTAGAGGAGATAGAAAAAGAGATACTCCGCAATATGATCCTGCTGGAAGACAGACGGATCGATAACCGGTCTTTTGCAGAGATCAGACCGATAAGTATGGAGACGGGCGTTCTTCCCCGGACGCATGGATCGGCCCTCTTCAACAGGGGTGAAACGCAGTCACTGGCCATGCTGACGCTGGGAACTTCTCATGATGAGCAGAGAATGGATTACGTAAGTGGCGAGGAGATGAGATCCTTTATTCTCCACTATAATTTTCCCCCCTTCTGTGTGGGAGAGGCACGATTTTCGAGAGGTCCCGGAAGAAGAGAGATAGGTCATGGAGCTCTTGCCAGGCGGGCCTTACTTCCCGTATTGCCTTCAAAGGAAGAATTCCCCTACACCATCAGAATTGTTTCGGAAATACTCTCTTCTAATGGTTCGTCCTCCATGGCGACGGTCTGTGCCGGGTCCCTTGCTCTCATGGATGCCGGTGTTCCGATTCGGGATATTGTTGCCGGTATTGCCATGGGGTTGTGTAAGAAGGACGATAAAGTAGTCATCCTTTCAGATATCCTCGGTGATGAAGATCATGCCGGAGATATGGACTTCAAGGTCTGTGGTACGGAAAAGGGAATTACATCCCTGCAGATGGACATCAAGATCGACGGGATCACTGAAGATATCTTGAGAGATGCCCTGTACCAGGCGCGAGATGGCAGAATGTTCATTATAGAAAAATTACGGGCCGCCATTTCCGAGCCAAGACAAGAGATGTCGAAATATGCCCCGAGGATCACGACAATACGGGTGAGGCCTGAGAAGATCAGAGACGTTATCGGTTCAGGTGGAAAGAATATCAGGAACATTGTCAGTGAAACGGGAGTGGAGATCAATGTCGAGGACGACGGCACCGTTACCATAGCTTCCAGCGATGCAGATGCGGCTTCCAAGGCCATTTCCATGGTTGAATGGTTGACGGAAGAGCCGGAAGTGGGGAAGATATATTTTGGTACCGTGAAGAAGGTTGTTGACTTCGGCGCCTTTGTGGAAATCCTTCCAGGAACCGATGGTCTTGTCCATATATCGCAGCTTGCCGATGAGAGAGTCAACAAGGTGACCGATGTCATCAATGAAGGCGATCAGGTTCATGTAAAGGTCATCGAGATCGATAGAGGCGGGAAGATACGACTGAGCAGGAAGGACGCTCTGAAGGAGCAGAAACAGTAGTTGGAAGAGATCAAGGTATCCATTAAAAGGCTACCCGGTAATACTGATATATCCCTTCCGCGCTATATGACAGACGGTTCGTCAGGTATGGATATCTTTGCCGCCGTGATCGGGGAAAAGACCATTCTGCCTGGCGAAAGGGTACTGGTCCCGGCCGGAATTGTCTTAGAGCTGCCTGAGGGATGTGAAGCCCAGATCAGACCGAGGAGCGGCCTTGCAATCAAGCATGGTGTTGCGCTGCTCAACTCTCCAGGAACCATCGACAGTGACTACCGTGGAGAGGTGAAGGTTATATTGATCAATCATGGCAGTGAACCCTTTACAATACAAAGGGGTGATCGTATCGCGCAGATGGTCATTAATCGCGTCTGCCGGGTTTCTTGGAACCTGGAAGAGGATTTGGATGAGACGGAACGTGCTTCCGGCGGTTTCGGTCACACCGGTTGAACTGAAGAGCCATTCCCCGCACCTTGTTGCGGGGGCTTCAATGCTCTGTCCGAATCTCCTCTATGGTTTATTCAAAGAGATGGTCTGCTAATTCTCCTATATTTTTTATCCGGATCACATCCATGTCTATTTTCGAAACAGCATCCACTGCAACACTCTTCGGTATAATACAACGGGTGAATCCCATGCGGGAGGCCTCTTTTACCCGTGATTCTACCTGACCGATGCCCCGCACCTCCCCCGTCAGTCCCACCTCGCCGCATACGACGGTTTTTGAATCTATGATCCTGTTGAGGAAACTGGATATCATCGATGATATAATTCCAAGATCTACGGCCGGTTCGTCAACCTTCACCCCACCTGCAACATTGATAAATATATCGTGATTCCCGAGATGAAAACCGCATACCTTATCGAGAACGGCGGCCAGGAGTGAGATCCTGTTGTGGTCAACACCGATCGTCGTCCTTCTCGGAATACCGAAGGTAGTTTCAGCCACCAGCGATTGAACCTCCACGAGAATAGGCCGTGTTCCCTCCATGCTTGGTACCACGACAGAGCCTGCCGAATTTTCAGGCCTCTCCGACAGGAAGAGGGCAGAGGGGTTGGAAACTTCGGTAAGTCCCCCTTCCCTCATTTCAAAGACGCCGATTTCGTTTGTCGGTCCGTATCTGTTCTTGACGCTGCGAATGATTCGAAAGGCATGGCCCGAATCACCTTCGAAATAGAGTACTGTATCTACCATGTGTTCAAGGACTCGGGGGCCTGCAATTGATCCTTCCTTGGTAACATGTCCGATCAGGAAGAGTGGAATGCCGCTCTTCTTTGATGAAATGATTAGTTTTTCCGATGCCTCTCGTACCTGACTCACACTCCCGGCAGCCGAAGAGAGGGCTTCCGAAAAGACCGTCTGTACTGAATCTACTACGACGGCTTCAGGTTTTATCGCAGCAATCTGCCCCAGTATTTTTTCAAGGGATACCTCCACGAAGACAAAGAGGTTTTGTGACGAGGCCCCTATTCGTGTACCCCGGAGTTTTATCTGTTTCAATGATTCTTCCCCCGAGACGTAGAGAACCCTGTGTCCTCCATCGGCGAGATTGTGGAGAACCTGCAAGAGGAGGGTTGACTTCCCGATACCGGGGTCACCGCCGATGAGGACTGCCGACCCCGGCACAATACCACCGCCCAAAACACGATCCATCTCCTCTATGCCTATTGTAAGCCGCTCCTTTTCGTCTGCTTCGATGAACGAGATGGGCAGAGGGCTTTCATGAAAAGTCATGATCGGGGAGGCATGCACAGCAGTCTCCTCGATGGCCTCCTCCACAAAGGAGTTCCACTCATCGCAGGATGGGCATTTCCCCAACCATTGTGGTGATTGATGGCCGCACTGTTGGCAGAAAAAGGCTGTCTTTTTACCCTTCATAATAAATGATACACATGTCGCATAGGCCCTTTATCCCGAATGCACAGGGTTGACGATAAATTGGTTGAAACTGTTATAAGGCCTCCAATATATGGTTATTTGATCTCTTCGTCAACACAAAATAGGGCATGTTTGCGGTTTACAGTTATCGGCCCAGGTTAAAAAAACTGTGAACTGATAACCGGGAACTGTTACCTTTATAACCCGCCCTTATCGTGCCTATAAAAATGTTGACACGCAGATCCCAATCCCATATATGTCAGTACATTAAAAGGGAATTCCTGCGAAACCGATTTTTCATTTCACCCGAGAGGAGTATCTATGGAAGCGATGATGCTTACGTCAATCATAATATTTTCCGCCGCTATCATTCTGATTATTACCGGTGTCATCGACACGGTCATTGCAGCCTTTCTCGGTATCCTGGCAATGATCATTTGTGGCGTTATGACGGATTTCGATGCCTTTCAGGTCGTGGACTGGAACGTTATCTTCATACTCATCGGCATATGGATCATTGCAACCTATCTGGGTAAAACAGGCCTGCCCGAGTACCTCGCGGCAAAACTGCTCGTTCTTTCAAAGGGAAACGTTGCCCTCTTTATAACGCTGATTGGGACCGCTGCCGGCTTTATTTCCATTCTCGTGGATAATGTTGTCGTAGTCCTGATGATGGCGCCCGTCCTCTTTGCCGTAAGCCGACAGTACCACTTCAAGGCCTGCGGTGCCGTACTCTTCATCGGCTTGTGCTCAAATTTTATGGGGACTGCCCTCCTGCTGGGCGATCTTCCCCCCCAGCTGCTGCATTCCGTAGCGGGGATTGAATTCGATGGTTTTATATGGCATTCGGGACGTCCCTCTTCCTTATTTGTCCTCACCGCCACATATGCCGTGGTGGTTTTTGTCTTCTATAAGATTTTCGTCAAGAAATATCAGGGACAACAGATGGACTTTAATCCCGATGATCTGAATCCCGGGGAACACATCAAAAACAAACTCTTTGCCTGGCTGGTCTGTCTGGTCTTTGTGGGGACGATTGTTGCTATGGCGATCCGCCCCATTTTTGGCGTGCACCTGGGCTGGATTACCTTGAGCGGCGCTGCCATACTGGTCTTTCTGCTTGAAGTGTTCAAGAAAAAACTGGACGTGCCCTCCTTTGAAGAAATCCTGTCGGAACTGGACTGGCGTGCAGTCATGTTCTATATCTGTCTCTTTGCACTGGTGGGCGGTCTGGAAAAGGGAGGCGCCATAGAGGCCGTTGCCCACTGGTTGGTTCCCCACATTCAGTCGAGCCTTGTTCTGGGTGTCACCGCCCTCTACTGGGTATCCGCCGCCATTTGCGGCGTCGTTGAGCATGATGCCTATATCTTGACGCTTCTCTATGTGATTCGTGATCTCGCGGCAGAATCGAAAAACATAGACCCCTGGCCGCTCTACTGGGCGCTCCTCTGGGCGGGGACACTGGGGAGCAATCTCACCATCGCTGGCGCACCGGCCCTCTTTGTCGCAGTCAACCTTGGTGAAAAAGAGGATCAGTGCAAACTTTCCATGAAGGAATTCTTCAGCTACACCGTCGTCTATGTTATCGTATCTCTCGTGGTTTGCTACGTCATTACCATGCTCCTGTGGGTGCTCCCCTTTGTATGATTCCATAAAAGGAGTGTGCCCTCTTTCTTATCTCTGCCATGGTGTTGCCTGTGAGGATCAATTGAGGCGAGATCCTACTCCACACTTCGTCCAGGTCTGGATAGTGAAAATTTCTACCACCATCCCCAAATTACTTGTATAAAGATAACGATTCTGATAGTAGACTGTACCTTTGTGCAACTATTATCAATTTACGAGGGGAAACTATGATGAACAACCCAAATTTTAGTTCCGGCCCATGCAGTAAGAGGCCAGGTTGGAAACTTGATATGTTAAAAGACGCACTTGTTGGAAGATCACATCGCAGTGCGCCAGGCAAGAAAAAGCTTTCAAAGGCGATAGAAGACAGCAAAAAGATACTGGGAGTACCCGATGATTATCTTCTGGGGATTGTTCCCGGTTCAGATACCGGTGCTTTTGAACAGGCACTGTGGTCACTCCTCGGTCCCAGGCCGGTGACTGTTCTCGTTTGGGAAAGTTTCAGTGCCGGGTGGGCAACTGATGTGACAAAACAACTGAAGCTCAATCCCACAGTTTTGAAAGCGGACTATGGCGATATACCCGATTTGGGTAATTTGGACTGGACCAGTGATGTTGTCTTTGTTGCCAATGGAACAACGAGCGGAGTAAAGATCCCCAACTGGGATTGGATTCCTGATGACAGAGAAGGATTAAGCATCTGTGATGCCACGAGTGCCGCCTTCGCCATGCATATCGATTGGTCGAAGGTTGATGTGGTCACCTATTCATGGCAAAAATGTCTCGGTGGGGAGGCTGCCCATGGAGTCCTGGTTTTAAGTCCCCGGGCGGTGGAACGAATCGAATCATACGATCCCCCATGGCCCATGCCGAAGGTATTCCGTCTCAAGAAGGGCGACAAGATCAATCGCACCATCTTTGAAGGGAGCACCATCAACACGCCATCCATGATTTGTGTCGAAGACTATCTCGATGTCCTGCAATGGGCCGATGAAATCGGATTGCAGGGATTGATCGCAATGAGCATGGAAAATCTGAGGATTGTAGAGGAATGGGTCGCCCGGACAGACTGGGTGGAATTTCTTGCCCGATCAGAGGACATTCGTTCAAATACATCGGTGTGTCTCATTGTTACCAGTGATGCCTTTACTGCCATGACGCAAAAGGATCAGTCAAAGTTTATCAAAGAGATTACGGGGCAATTGAGCAGGGAAAATATCGCCCACGACATAGGTTCCTACAGGGATGCGCCTCCCGGCTTTCGTTTGTGGTGCGGTCCAACGATTCAACCATCCGAAGTACGCGCCGCACTTGATGGTCTGGAAGGTGTCTATTTAGAAAAAATTAAGGGTTTATAGTACGGAGAAGGAGGAATTTCATGAAAAAAGTTCTTGTAAGCGACAATCTTGCGAAAGAAGCGGTAGAGATCTTTGAAAATGCCCTGGGGATAGAGGTCGATGTCATGACCAATCTCACACCAGACGAACTGAAGGGTGTCATCAAGGAGTATGACGGACTGGCAATCAGGAGCGCCACCAAGGTAACACAGGAATTGATAGAAAAGGCCGACAACCTCAAGGTAGTGGCACGAGCCGGAGTGGGGCTGGATAATGTTGATATAGAGGCGGCAAGCAAACGGGGTATCGTCGTCATGAATACTCCCGGCGGCAGTACCATCACGACGGGTGAGCATACGGTTGCAATGATGATATCTCTCGCAAAAATGATACCCGATGCCACGGCTACCATGAAAGCCGGCAAATGGGAAAAGAAGAAGTATATGGGGACGGAACTCTACAATAAGACTCTGGGAATAGTCGGTATCGGGAGAGTGGGTTCCATCGTATCGAGCCGTGCTCAGGGTTTCGGCATGAAGGTTATTGCCTATGATCCCTTTATTTTACCGGAGGTTGCGGAAAAGATGGGAATAACAATTCTAACCCTCGACGAGGTTCTGGAGAAGGCAGATTTTATTACCGTCCATACTCCCCTTACCAAAGAAACACGGGGCATCATCGATTCCGCCGCCATTGCAAAAATGAAAGATGGCGTCTTTCTCATCAATTGCGCCCGAGGTGGTATCATCAAAGAGAAGGATCTCCTGGAGGGACTTAAATCGGGTAAGATCGGCGGCGCGGCGCTTGATGTCTTTGAAGAGGAACCGACCAAAAATATGGGACTGCTCGCCCTGGACAACGTTATATGCACTCCTCATCTGGGTGCATCGACGGACGAGGCTCAGAAAAACGTTGCCATAGCCGTGGCACATCAGATCGTGGACTATCTCAGTACAGGGGAAATCAAAAACGCCGTCAATTTTCCTTCCATCACCGCCGAAATGGCTGCCCTGATAAATCCCTATTTGAATCTGGCTGAGAAACTCGGTCAATTTCAGGCCCAGATTGTACCCGGTGGGATCAAGGAGGTTGCCATCGAATATGGCGGAGAGATCCTGGAGTATAACCTTGCACCGATCACCATCTCTCTCCTGAAGGGCCTTTTGACCCCCGTACTGGGCGAGAATGTGAATTATATAAACGCCCCGGTAATTGCAAAAGAACGCGGCATCAACGTTGTGGAATCGAAGCACAGTGAGATCGGCGATTATAAAAGCATGATTGCCGTGACCGTCAAGACTGCAAAGGAAGAAAGTTATGCCGCCGGTACTATCTTTGGTCAGCGTGACGCGAGGATCGTACGGATCAATAAGTTTGTCCTTGATGTGATCCCCGAAGGGAATATGCTTGTGCTCTACAATTCCGATAAGCCGGGTGTTATCGGGAATATAGGATTAACCTTGGGGAATAGCGGTATAAATATAGCGAGGCTCCATCTGAGTCGCGAACTTGTCGATGGCAAGGCCCTGGTTGTTCTCAGTACGGACAGTCTAGTATCCGAGGAAGTGTTGAAAAAGTTGAAGGATGTGTCACACGTACTATCCGTTGCCCTGGTCGAAATGTAGCGGTTGTTCGCTCATAACAGCGGCAGGGCATGAGGGAGTAAGAAAAGAATGTATGCAGCAGGATCAATCAGTAGATTATCATCTGTTATTAAAAAGGGCTGATGGGGGATAGATTATGGCTAATGTCGTTATAGTGGGAACTCAATGGGGCGATGAGGGAAAGGGGAAGGTTGTTGACCTCTATTCCCACGATGCCGATGTCATAGCGCGTTTCCAGGGTGGAGATAATGCCGGACATACGCTGGTTGTGAAGGGTGTGCAGAGCATTTTCCATCTTATCCCATCGGGCATACTTCACGATCACAAGATCTGTATCCTGGGCAATGGGATGGTTATCAATCCCAAGGTCCTGATTCGGGAGATAGACGATCTAGAGGAGAGAAATCTCTTTCCACAGGACACCAGGCTCTATATCAGTGAAAATGCCCATATTATAATGCCATACCACAAGAGGCTGGACAGCGCCCGGGAGCGGCATAAAGGCAACGTAAAAATCGGGACAACGGAAAAGGGCATCGGCCCCGCCTATGAAGACAAGGTAACCCGTACCGGTATCAGGCTCTGTGATCTCTTAAACGGCGAGGTCTTCAAGGAAAAACTTGTACGCAACGTGAAGGACAAAAACTTCCAGTTAACGGAATTGTACAAAGAAGAACCTCTTGATCCCGAGTCAATCTATAGAGAATACATGGGATATGCCGATCGCTTGAGGCAATATGCCGCAAATACATCGGTCGTGATCAAAAAGGTCATCGACAAGGGAAACAATATTCTCTTCGAAGGGGCTCAGGGGTGCCACCTCGATATAGATCACGGAACCTATCCCTTTGTTACCTCTTCAAATACCGTGGCCGGCAATGCCTGCTGCGGGACGGGTCTGGGGCCTACAGAGATCGATGCCGTAGTGGGAATCTGCAAGGCCTATACGACGAGGGTCGGCGGCGGTCCCTTTATGACTGAACTGACTGATGAAATCGGTGAGACGATTCAGCAGAGGGGGCGGGAATTCGGCGCTACGACGGGAAGAAAGAGACGATGTGGATGGCTCGATACCGTACTGGTGAAACAGTCCGTAAGATTGTCGGGTATAAGCGGTCTCACCATTACGAAGCTGGATATCCTGACGGGGATAGAAAAATTAAAGATTTGCGTCGGCTATAAACTGAATGACGAGGTTTATACGGATCACGTACCTGCAGACATTACACAATTTGAGCAGTGCCGGCCGGTCTATGAAGAAATGGATGGCTGGACGGAGGATATAGGGCAGGCCAGGTCTATGGACGATCTTCCCCGCAATGCCAGAAGGTATGTAGAGAGGTTAGAAGAGCTTACGGGGGTCAAGGCAATTGCTGTTTCAGTTGGAGCAGGAAGAGAAGAGACTATTATTTTGGAAAATCCCTTTGCCTGAACCGAATAGCGAGTGCATACAATGAACCATTCTCCCCAGCAGTGGGAGATTCCCCGCAGACTTCTTAGGGGAGCTTCGGGGAGTTTCAATGAACGCTCCGATGATGCCATAAAGGGGGGGTGATTTTAGTTAGCAAAGGGCAAGAAGCGAAAGAAAGAGTAATCCAGTTGACCAATGCGGCACTGGAGAGGAAGGCGAAAAATCTTACTATACTGGGCGTGAAAGAGCTTTCATCTTTCACCGATTATTTTATTATTTGCAGCGGCAGTTCCGATCGTCAGGTGAGAGCTATTGCCGATTCCATTGAAAAAAGAATGAAAGAATCGGGAGTTTTGCCGCTGGGAGTCGAGGGGAGGCAATCCGCCGGGTGGCTTTTGATGGATTACGGCGATGTCGTGGTACATGTATTTCACGAACCGGTGAGGGAATTTTACGATATAGAACGGCTGTGGTCGGAGGCCTCTGTCATGAAGGTGGAGGAAAACACTCAAAGTATTAATTCTCTGGACAATGATATGTAAGACAAGGGCAATAGTCAGCGGGCTCGTTGATATATTGTTTCCCCCACAGTGTGTCCTTTGTGGCGATTCCATGGGAAAGGTGGGACAGTTTTCCTTCTGTCCCCAATGCCTTGCAGGTCTCAACCGTATAGGGCCGCCTTTATGTACATCCTGTGGGCTACCATTCTCCGATGTATATGGCACCAATCATCTCTGTGGAGACTGTATTTCCTCACAACCACCCTTTACTGTTGCCAGGGCCCTGGGGAGGTACGAGCAGTCACTTCTCGATGCCATCCATCTCTTTAAATACAGCAGCAAAATCGCCATCGGTGAGAAACTGGGAGAGATGATGGCCCATTATGACTATGACTCCTTTGACATACGAGATTATTCACTGATCATACCCGTTCCCCTTCATCCCATTCGGCTGAGAAAGCGGGGATTTAACCAGTCAGTGATATTGGCGCGACATATTGCCCATCGGTTTTCATTGCCCCTCGATTTTAGCGCTCTCAGGAGGAGAGTTGATACGGTACCGCAGGTCAACCTTGGGAAAACGGAGCGGGGCAAAAATATCAAAGGGGCCTTTGAAGTGGTGTGCAGTGAAAAGATAAGAGACCAAAAGGTGCTTCTGGTTGATGATGTATATACGACGGGCAGTACTGTACGGGAATGTACCCGCACACTGCTCCGAGGGAGGGCCAAAGAGGTGGCAGTTCTTACACTTGCAAGGGCATGATAGCAGTATGATGAGAGAAAGAATAGTATCGAAAGAAAGACTGAAAGAGGAACTCGACAGGCTGAAGCGTCACGGCAGCAGGATTGTCTTTACAAATGGGTGCTTCGACATTCTGCATGCAGGCCATATTCAGTATCTCAATGAAGCCAGAAAACTTGGCGATCTCTTGATTGTCGCAGGATGACAGGGCTTATGTTGTGGCTTCTCTCAGGGCGGTGGATTATGTAACTATTTTTGATGAAGCCACTCCCCTGGATTTAATAGAATATCTAGGACCTCATGTGCTGGTCAAGGGTGGAGACTGGACGGAAGACACAGTCGTAGGCGGAGAATCGGTGATGAAAAGGGGTGGAAGCATTAAAATTATTCCCCTCATGGAAGGCAGATCAACGACAAACCTGATAGGAAAAATATTGACGGCATACAAAAATTATTGCTAATTTAACTTTACAAAGCTGATGTCATTCTATATATTACACCACTTGGTAAACCATCAGGCGCGGGAGTTATTGGGGAATGAAAGAAGAACAACGTGACCATTACAAAATATTGCTGAAACAGAAGATAGATCAACTGTTGAATGATGCAGGGAAGACCGTTTCAGAGATGACGGGAGGAAACGAAAACTTCCCCGATTTGAGTGACCGGGCCTCTCGTGAATCTGACAGGAATTTCGAGCTACGTATACGTGACAGAGAACGCAAACTTATAAAAAAGATGAATGAAGCCCTCGTCCGAATTGATGAAGGGACATTCGGAAAATGTGAAGTCTGTGGCAAAGAGATATCTGAAAAGCGATTGATAGCACGGCCTGTAACCACGCTGTGCATTGATTGTAAAAAGGCTCAAGAGGAAATTGAAAAACAGAGAGGAGAATAGATCGTAACTCAGGCCGGTTTTCAATCCTGTCTCTGCTTTGTAAGGATAGCCTTCCGAATGCTGCTTTGGTTACGAGTCGAGGCAGCAGAACCCCTATACATGGTGATTGCCGTCTCTGGACCGTGAAACTTTCAATTATAATAATACCCCTTTTAACATTAATGCTTCAGTGGTTATGTCTCCTCATATTGTGGTTCGACACAAGGTGCGACAGATATTTCCGTGGTAATATCTTCGGTTCAATAACTGGAGTATGGCTATGGTGCATTTCGAAGCGCGGCGGGGGAGGATCAAAAGAACCGTGTAAGTGATTGGCAGGGTAATAGAGGACCACACAATATAAAAAGATGAAGGAGTGGAACAAAGGGACACAATGGATCATATAAAGGACGACAACGGCACAAGTACCGAAGAAAAGAGTTTTGAAGAACTGTTGGAAGAGAGTTTGGTAGGAACCCAGCGACTAGAGCCTGGTCAAAAAGTGAAGGCTGAAATCGTTAAGATTACAAATGATTGGATATTCATAGACCTTGGTGGAAAGAGTGAAGGCGCCCTGGCCAGATCGGAGATGGTTGATGACAAGGGTGAACTGACCGTCGCTGAAGGTGATACGATAGAGGCCCATTTCCTCTCTTCACGTAACCAGGAACTCATTTTTACGACACGGATAGACAGCAGAGATGCCGGCCTTTCACACCTTGAAGATGCATGGAGAAGCGGTATACCCGTTGAAGGAGTTGTGGAGAAGGAAATCAAGGGCGGTTACGAGATAAAGATAGCGGGGAAGCTCAGGGGATTTTGTCCTCACTCGCAGATGGGAATCAGAAGGCGAGACGATGACAATGAGTATGTGGGACAACATCTTACCTTTAAAATAACCGAATATGCCGAGGATGGGCGGAACATTGTCCTGTCGCACAGGGCGATACGTGAAGAGGAACTGCAGAAGAAGAAGGAAATCCTGAAAGAGACGCTTCAGGAAGGACAGAGGGTGACGGGTATTATAACGTCTATCCTGAAGTTCGGGGCCTTTTTGGATATCGATGGCGCCCAGGGACTTATTCCCATCTCTGAAATTTCCTGGGATCAGGTAGAGGACATAAAAGATGTCCTGACGAGTGGTCAGGAGATAGAAGTTGTCATTATGAAACTCGACTGGGAAAATGATCGATTAAGCTTCAGTATCAAGCAAACTCTGCCCAATCCATGGGAGACCATCGATGAAAAATATTCGGTAGGGTCTCGTTATAGAGGGAAGGTTTCACGCCTGATGAAATTTGGAGCCTTCGTTACCCTGGAAGGGGGCATAGACGGTCTCATTCATATATCCCGGTTGGGTGCGGGGAAGACGATTAATCACCCGGGAGAAGTATTGAAACAAGGGCAGGACATAGAGGTTCAGATTGAAAACATCGATAAGGAGCAAAAGCGGATTTCGCTGCTCACGACCGCTTATGCAGAGGCACAGAAGGCGGAAGAAAAGGATGATTACCAGAGCTATATGGGGAAATCGAGCACCTCAATGGGTACCCTCGGTGATCTCCTCAAGAACAGAGGGTTGGCTAAAAAGATAAAAAAGTAGGAGAACCGTTCGATTTCTCTATCACAATCGTTATGGTGATCTATTAAGAAGATGATTTGATTGAGGATAGATTGCCATGATTTACAGAGTGGAATAGATCTGCCGCACGGTATGAGCTTCTTACCAGGGGGGCACTTGCCACACCAAGGAAGCCGCGATCCAGGGCCTCCTGTTTATATTTGTCAAACTCCTCTGGATGAACATAGCGGATTACAGGATGGTGTCCCTGCGACGGCGACAGATACTGTCCCAGTGTTAAAAGCTGGCATCCCGCGTTTCTCAAATCATTCATAGCAGAAAGAATCTCATCCCTCCTTTCCCCCAGACCAAGCATCATGCCCGATTTTGTGATTACTCCCGACTGGATAGATGAGACCCTGGTTAACAGGTCCAGTGAGCGTTTGTAATCAGCTTGGGGGCGAACGCTGGGGTAAAGGCGCGGCACTGTTTCAATATTGTGATTAAGAACTGCAGGCGTCGTCTGTACAATCACATCAAGGGCGTCCCAGTTTCCATTGAGGTCGGAGATCAACAGCTCAATCTCTGTATCTGGAGACAGGTTTCGTATCTCTCTCATGGTTTCCGCAATGTGCGAGGCGCCTCCATCGGCGAGATCATCCCTCGTTACCATCGTCAAGACGGAATATGATAAACCGATCTGAGCTATTGTATCAGCAATGCGTGCCGGTTCCTTACTGTCGGGTTTCTGAACAGCTAATTTTCCCACGGCGCAAAAGGTACAGCGGCGAGTACAGTTTGGTCCAAGTAGTAAAAATGTTGCCTGCCCTTCTGCGAAGCACTGCATCTGGTTGGGACATTTTGCCTCTACACAAACTGTGTGCAGCAATTTATTGTTGATAAGCGACATTATTTTATTGGATGGCGACGACGGTATCTTTACCCTCAACCATGGTGGCTTTGTTCCTTTTTGTGACATGTGACTGACCTTCTCCATAATCTATGAAAACCAAAATGCTTCAGCATTAATGTAATCTGTGTCCTAAGTTTTCATCAATGACTGGGTCTATTGCCACAGTTCTTGCCCGCTGTCAAGATGGTTGGTGGTCAACAAGTCAAGTTTCTTAGACACACAGACTATTTCGTTTATATCGCAGGTGTCGCTACGGTACCATACTATAAGTGGGCCTGGGTCATACTGGTCTTCGTCGGTGCGACTGTTCCCCTGGGCTTTGTCTGGAATATTTCAGATGCATTTAACGGGCTCATGGCCATTCCAAACCTGATCGGCCTCATCGCACTTTCGCCGATGATCTTTGCCATGCTGAAGGCCTACAAAAAGAAGTAAAGATCAGATTCAAAAGAGCACTCAGTGAAAGCCGGTTGAATCGTACATATTGTTAATGGTCGTTCACCGATGCCCTGACTTTTAACCTCGCACGTTCCTGCCGTCACGATTAATCCGGCGGCGGGAACTCCTTCAAAACAGTTTTCCACACCCTGTAACACCATGGATTATCCATCTGATTAACAAAGCTTGGTGAATTTGGGGGACAGTGTATATATTGTCTACTCTTTTCTTCGGAAAATTGATATGTTGAGTCCAATATGTCTTACCCCATAAGTTCACGACCATACCGAGCGCACACAAGGAGCTTGAGGGGACAGCGAGAGGATTATTTTTAGATATGCGAAAATTAGCCTTTGGGTACTCAACGAGATGCAATATCAGGTGCGAGCACTGCGTGGCTTCGGGAGATATTCCTGATAGCCGGAAAATGGATCATGACAGGGCAAAAGAAATCATTGTCGAGATAGCCCAGGCAGGTGTCGGTGGCATAAGTTTTTCCGCCGGTGAACCCCTTCTCTATTTCAATGAAATCGCAGAGCTTGTGAAACTGTGCAGACAACTGGGAATATATACGAGGATTGTTACCAATAGTTTCTGGGCAGAGACGGCAGAGGCTTCCCTAAGCCTTGTTACAGAATTGAAGGAAAAGGGCCTTTGCCAATTGAGATTGAGTTACTCACGGTGGCACCAGAAAAATATAAACCGGAACAACGTATTGAATGCGGCACAGAGCTGCCGGAAGATCGGGTTAGATTATTTTGTGTCCTTTGTTACCGATTTTTCCATCAATGATGATCCCTATGAGCAGTTTTTGCGAGATCACTGCCTCGTATTTTTTCCCGAACCCATCATATACGCAGGTCGTGCGGAGTCTTTCAAGCGAAGGAATATTCTCACCGATTATCAGGCAAACTGCTGCGACATGAACCCCTATCTCACACCCGATCTTGATATGTATGCCTGTTGCGATGCAGGGAGCCATTTCCAGGAAACAAGATTTTTTTATCTTGGGAACCTGAAGGACAATTCAATGGAAGAGCTTTTTACTAAAACTGAAACAGACCGGTTGTACAACTGCATCAGAACCATGGGGATAACAAATATTGCATCCTTTACCGGTATGAAGGCCCGCGAGATAATAACCTATACCAAATGCGAGCTCTGCCGGAAACTCTTTAACTCCCCTGAAACAGTAACGCGGTTGCGGGCAGAAGTGTCGCAGCTGGAAGCCTGGCGCCGATAGGGCGCAATCGGCGCGAGTAAATAGGGGCAGTTGAACCGGCTCAATCATTCGGTGCAGAGGACTTTATCCGACCATTTGGCGGAAATGGCAACACTGCCAAATCCGCCAAATGTCGATTTATGGAGAGGCTTCACAGTCTCTCAGGTTGCTGAAAAGCATGGCTGGACAGAGCCGATGGTATGGGTACTGGTCCTGGAAGACAAAGATGATATTAAACAAATTAAATAACTTAGCTGGTGATTGAGGACATGGGACCTGTGAGATTGGAATGACTGCGTCCGGCCTTTCGGCCATGATTGGCCGGGACCTATCTCCGCCCAAATGATGCGCACATTCTTTACTATTTTTCACATCCCGCGATATGGGGGGACGTTTGTGCAGAACGTGCTTTGCGTTTAAAGTAATTTAAGGGAAGCGTCCCATAATTTAATCTGTTTTTTCTTAAATCGGTAACATAGCCGGGCTGGAATGGTAATTCTAGTTTATTGGGGAAAAATATGAATAATGGTTGTATAGTGAGGAACCATATTTGTAGGGGCAGGCCCCTGTGCCTGCCCGGTTAATGAATGGGAACATAAAACTACCACATGCTATAGGACCGTGCAGATCAACCATTGGGAAGAGGGGCAGCTCAAAGGCAGGGCATTATACGTGTTGAGAGAGTGGATGCACATTAAGATAGAAAAAGGGAAATTACTTACATGGAATTGATCGAACTTGGATTGGACCGTTGGTTTAAAGATCGGGCCAGTGAACTATGTAAACCTGAACAGCGAATTGCCCGGGTAACTGCCGTTGATCGAGGCTGGTATACAATCAGGAATGAGCATGGGGAAGTCCCCGCCCAGGCAACAGGCAAATTTCTGAACTCTACGGAATCGACTATCGATATGCCCTGCGTCGGTGATTGGGTCTGTGTGCAGTACGAAGACTCCGGAAATTCCGTGGGCATCCATGCGATTCTGCCGAGAAAATCCTTTCTGCGTCGGAAAACTGCCGGGAAGAACATCGAGTTTCAGATGATCGCGGCAAATATTGATACAGTCTTCATTGTTCAATCGTGCCACTACGATTTTAATGTGAGCAGACTTGAACGCTATCTGGTGATGGCCACTGAAGGTTATGTTGCACCATTGCTCATTCTAACCAAAACGGACTTGGTCGGTGCAGATGAACTGGAACAATTAATCTCGGAAATTCGTGATAGCGGGATTAACACAAGGATTATTGCTGTCAGTAATGTAACTGGAGCTGGTTTAGACCAGGTCAAAGAGTTTATGGGCTTTGGAAAAACATACTGTATAGTTGGTTCCTCAGGAGTTGGTAAGTCGACGCTCATTAACCAACTCACCGGCCATGATACATTGAAAACAAGAACAGTCAGTGATTCCGGAGAAGGACGACACACGACTGTTCGTCGTCAACTTATCGTTCTTGAACAGGGTGCAATGTTGATCGATACACCGGGAATGCGAGAGGTAGGCATTGTGGGTGCCGGCGAAGGAATGGATGACAACTTCGATGATATCCAGGAATTATCGAAGAGTTGCCGCTTCACCAATTGCAGCCACAGGACGGAACCTGGATGCGCAGTTTTGAAGGCACTTAAAGACGGTACACTGCGGCAGGAACACTATCAGAATCATGTAAAGCTCAAGGCGGAGTCAGCATTGAATGAGATGTCATATACTACTGATAAGCGGAAAAAGGGGAAACCATCTGGAAAAGGTGTTCGCTCTGTAATGAAGCATAAACCCTGATAGGATGAGATTATTTTCAATGTATGACGAATGGGTGACGCCTTATCCTTCCATTTACAAAAAATGCCAGGATTGGCAAAAATTGTAAATGCCGATCTATCGAGATGCTTCATCGTCTCTCAGGTCGCCGAAAAGCATGGTTGGACAGAACCGATGATATGGGTGCTGGCCCTGAGACCAAAATGATCTTAAGCGATTATAAACACTTAACTGCTTGTCCTGAGCCGCATTGAGGACTTCCTTCATGGTCCGCTGTGCCAGGGGTGAAAAGGCCAGCAGCTTGCCGTTCTGCCTTCAAGCTCTTCATCGGGGATGCAGTCGAGTACGACTCCCCACTCATGGGTCTGCACGGCTGCGGGGAGTTTCAATCGATGGACCTGCTCCCCGTCTCGAATAAAAGGCAATGGCTATCATCCCTGTGTTATAGGCCGTAAAATATGCAAAGTATTCATAGTCTGTCAAGGCAATGCCGGCAATGGGAATATGTGACTAAATCCTGTTGACAGGGCAAGTCTATTTCCTATAATAAGCGTTAAGGTACAATTTTCGTAAACGGTTACAATTACTGTTCAACGTGCCCTGCCTTCGGACAGGGTAAAAGACGACAGAATTTATTAATGAAAGTGGAGAGAGATTATGGCATTAGTGACATTGAAGGAAATATTAAAGGAGCATAAGGGTGCCGTTGGGGCTTTCAGTACCTATGATCTTTTTACTGCCCAGGGTATTGTGCAGGGTGCAGAGGAATCGGGATTGCCGGTTATACTGATGATCGGCCAACCCCCCCTCAATCAGCCGGGAAATGAATATGTTGGTCAGATTATGGTTCAGCTTGCCCGCGAGGCAACTGTCCCCGTATGTGTCTTCCTGGACCACTCAAAGGATTATGAAACGTGCATGAAGGCTATGAAACTGGGATTCAGCGCCGTTATGATCGATGGCTCCCACCTGCCGCTGGAAGAAAATATTGCGATTACAAACAAGGTCACCGAGGCGGCACAGGCCCTGGGTGTTTCCGTAGAGGCCGAACTGGGCGCACTGGCAGGCATAGAAGATGGTGAAGAGGCAAAGAAGGCAAAGATGACCGATCCTTCACATGTCGAAGAATTTCTCAGCAAGACATCTGTCGATGCCCTGGCCGTTTCCATCGGGAATGCCCACGGGCTGTACAAGGGTGAACCGAAGCTGGATTTTGACCGTCTCAGCACAATTAAAAAGATCTCCGGCGATGTACCCTTGATTCTTCACGGAGGTACTGGTCTGACACTTGAGCAATTTGCCAAGGGCGTCGAAATAGGGATCAAGAAGATCAACATCGGTACGGAAGTCAAAACAACATATATCAGGGCATTTATCGAGGCCCATGAGAAGAACGTATCCGCCTATGATATGGTCGGTATTCCCCAGGCCTGCAAGAATGCCGTGGCGGCTATGGTCCAGGACAAACTGGAATTCTTTGCAAGGGGATACAAAGCCCTGATCTAGGAGGCCCTCGGGTACTTACAGAGACGTAACAAAAGAATCATGAAGGAGAATGAGCGGTGATGCTATTAAAGGGAAATCTATTGATAGGTCAATCGGGGGGTCCCACCCCTGTGATAAACGTCAGTCTGGCCGGTGTGCTCGATGAGGCGAAAAAAATGCCGGAGATTGGAAGGATCTATGGGATGAAGCAGGGGATAGAGGGTGCATTGAAGGGGGATCTCTATGATCTGACGGATGAGCCCGACGATCTGGTTGATAAACTGATGTATACGCCGGCTTCCGTTCTGGGGAGCTGCCGTCATCAGCTGACAAAAGATAAAGAATATGAGACCCTTCTTCTCCGGCTCTTTGCCGACTACGATATCAGGTACTTCGTTTATATCGGCGGCAATGACAGTATGGATACCTGCCACAAGATTTCCAGCCTCACCCGGGAGAAGGGATATGACATGCGGGCCATCGGTGTGCCGAAAACGGTTGACAATGATCTCCCCGAAACGGATCACTGCCCCGGTTATGGCAGCGCAGCCCGCTTTGTCGCACTTGCAACGGTGGAGTCGGGGCGCGATCTGGAGTCGATGCAGACCTTTGAGGATGTGGCGATTTTTGAGATTATGGGGCGTCATACGGGATGGCTTGTCGGTTCCAGTGCCCTGGGAAAACGGTGCGAAGCCGATGCACCGCATCTGATCTATATGCCGGAACGGATATTCGATGAGGAGAAATTTCTCAAGGACGTGAAGGCAGTTCACGATAGACTGGGGTATGTCTATGTGGCGCTCAGTGAAGGGGTGCGTTATACTGACGGGGAATTTATCGGTGCCAAGGATGCCAGGGTCGATGCCTTCGGTCATACTGCCATATCCTTCGGTACGGGACCGGGGGTATATCTGTGCAACCTTCTTGCAGCCCGCTTGGGTTTGAAGGCCCGCTGCAACCGACCCGGAACCATACAGCGATCCATGACCAGTGTTGCCTCATCGAGCGATGTGAGAGAGGCCTTCATGGTTGGCCAAAAGGCGGTGCAGTTTTTTGCCGAGGGTATCTCCGACGTGATGGTTACGCTGGATCGCTCCGGTGGAAGAGGGTATGAATGCACTGCCGGGCAGGTCCCGCTGGAAAGGGTGGCCAATGTCGAGAAGTTTCTTCCCGAAAACTTTA
>Ga0307990_1000370_pt1 | contig 42323 bp, 29 predicted proteins | sample EllFjometagen129_FD_203168 | JGI IMG/M metagenome (GOLD analysis project Ga0307990, IMG submission 203168) | Marine microbial communities from Ellis Fjord, Antarctic Ocean - #129 | ecosystem: Environmental > Aquatic > Marine > Unclassified | place: Southern Ocean | collected 2014-10-08
AAAGCTATTTACTGTAGCCGAGGTCCATGACCTCGGAAGGCTTACCCACACAAAAGTCGAAATAACCATAATAATCTTGTTTATAAATTTATTCTATGCAACACGAAGTGTTGTTAACTAACGCAGTAATGACTATCACACAACTCCTCAAAGAATATGATACAATATCACATATCACTTAAAGAAAGTTTGGTTGCGGCTCTGCTGCGTTAGGATTTACCCAGCTATTTGACTCCTGACTCCCGACTCCTGCTGCTCTGCAGCTTTAGATCTCATTAATAGCGTTACGTTCAAGTCTGGTGTGCGTCTGCTCGCTGCACGCGCCGATATGTCGGGCCACATTAATAAGCATCCCGACGGCAATCATTATGGAGATAATGGAGGTACCTCCGTAACTGAAGAAGGGCAGTGCGATCCCCTTGGTCGGTACCAGACCAGTCACGACCATCAAGTTAAACATCCCCGGAAAAACGATCAGAACAGTCAGGCCCAAGGCCATATAGCGACCAAGTTTATCAGGTGCCTTGCAACTTATCAACACCCCGCAGATCAGAATAATTAGAAAGAGGATCACCACACTCAGGGAGAAGATCAGCCCAAATTCCTCTGCTCCAATGGGAAAGACAAAATCGGTATGAGACTCCGGCAGGTAGCGATATTTCTGAAGCGAGTGGGTATAGCCAACACCAGTCAGGCCACCGCGCTGAATTGCCAGAATGGACTCCCGCAGTTGGTCAGCCTGTTCCATGGATGAGTTCACTCCGGCCCACCATGCCTTTAGGCGGGCCAATCGGTTGGGAGAGCTGCAAACATATACGATCCCGGCTACGGTCCCGACCAGTGAAATTGGAAGCAGGTGTTTGAGATTAACCCCGGCTACGATCATCAGAGTAACAGCCAGCAGCGAGATAACCATGGTTGCACCAAGGTCGCTTTGACAGATAATCAACCCGGCCACTGGAACGAGTATTAAAAAAGAGAAACCAGAACCTCTTACAAAGCATTTTGCCTTGCTGCCGATCCGGTCAAGCCAGACCGACATGGCAACAACCATCGCAATCTTGGCAAATTCACTGGGTTGCAATCTGAAATAGTGCAGATCCAGCCAGCGACTGCTTCCATTAATTTTAAGTCCGATTCCGGGGACGTAAACAAGGATGAGAGCAACTATGATGACTAAATACAAAGTAATTGTAAGAACAGGAACCTGGCTGAAGCGATATCGTCCAAACTTAAAACTTGCACATGTGAGTTTAAAGTAGTGATAATCAAACCTCTGCGCAAAAAATGCCAGCACAAAACCGAAACAAACCCACACGAGCTGCTTTACAAGCAATTCATGCGGGTTGTCAAACAATCTGACAGACTGCTCTGAGCTGGCCGAAGACAGCACTATGATTCCAAGGGCCAGAAGTGCGAAAGCTGTAACCGATAGCAGTGTAATTAAAGTCCTTCGCATATCCGGTCCTACTGCAGAAAATCAGCTTTATTTAACACTCGGTATTTTAATCACAGTTCCGGGTTTCAACTCAATTGACTTCAAGTTGTTAAGCGTTTTAATCTCGTTTGGGCTCACACCCCAGCGAATGGCAACAGCATATACATCCTCGCCCTCTTTAACCGTGTAGGTCTGGAGGTTGGGATCACCAGCTGCCGTGTCCGGATCAACAACTGCATCGCCAGTATCTCCCGAATCCACTTTCTTTTCATCATCGCCATCTGGGTCTTCCACAGAAATCCCTGTTTTATCATCGGGGTTAACGACCGGCGGAGGCAGTGGTTTTTTATTAGCATTATCCTCTACGGAAGCCGGCTTTTTCGTGGCACCTGGAATTTTAAGTTTCTGGCCAACGAGGATACGATCTGATTTCAGGTTGTTTGCAGCGCGTAGCGCAGAGGTTTTGATGCCATGCTTATAGGCGATAACCGAAAGTGAATCACCTTTTTTGACAATATAAGTTGTGGTGTGACCGTTATAGGTCGGTTTCACAAGTGTTGGGGCGGCGATGTTCGGGGCTGTCGTTTTAACGGTCGACTTACGGGAACTTCGTTTTGGAAGCACACGTGCATTACTGAGATTCACCTGTCCAGGAAGTTGAATAACCTGACCGATGCGCAGTCGTTTAGGGTTGACACCCGGGTTTACCGCCAGGACATCCTGCCAACGCAGATAGTATCGGTAGGAGACCCCTGAGATAGTATCACCCTTATTGATGGTGTAAGGTGTCGTCAGAGGTTTAGTCGGCGCCACATAAACAGGGGGCGCAACATAAACAGGTGCAACAGGATTTTCAACAACTACTACAGGTTCCAGAGTACCATCACCTGGAATTGAATCCGGTGTTTGCGGATCTGGTTTGCCATTCATAAAGGCACATCCCTGAAAGAAAAGGCATCCAGCCAGAAGGTTTATGCCCATTAACACGCGTAATGTCTGATATTTCATCGTATCTCCTTACTCTATGTACACTCCGGAAAAAAACGTCTTTCAATCCGTAACCATACGGACCAGTTCTTTAAAACGCTCTCCTCTTTCGCAATAATTTTTAAATTGATCAAAACTTGCTGTACCAGGTGATAGCATAACCGTTTCTCCCGGTTCGGCTTCTCTGACAGCAACACTGACAGCCTCTTCCAGAGTTCCGCATTCGACACATAAAACTGTACCGGACCATGCTTTAAACATCTGTTCGCAACAATCACCTATAAGATATACTTTTTTAGTACCATGTGTCAGTAATTCTTTTATGTTTTCGGATAAATTTTCCTTCAAAAGTCCTCCGGCTATCAACATGACCGGTGTTTTTACCATTTTCAGGGCAGCAACCATAGCCGAAAGGGTAGTTGCTTTGGAGTCATTTATGAAATTGACCCCTTTGCGGCTGCACAGAAAACTCTCCATACGGTGTTCAAGAGGAACAAACTTTTGAAAGCCCGTTTCAATCTGAGCCGCAGAAAGTCCGGCAAAAACCAGGGCAGCGGAGGCAGCGGAGGCGGCGATCCCGAAAATCTCATTATCAAACCAGCTTCCGTTTATATTGATATATACCTCATCTCCTTTGAAAGATCCCTTGATCAAACCGTTCTGCCAGCACCACTGCGAATCGGGTTTTTTTCCAAAGCGGATAACATTCAGGTTCTCAGGTTGCAGAGTGCTGTCATCAAAATTCTCCGGCAGCAGTGCCGGAGAGCCAGCTGACATAGCCGAAAACATTTTCAGTTTAAGTGATTCATAAAGGGCCATGGTGCCATGTCTATTTAGATGATCCGGCTGCAGGTTAAGAAGAATAGAGAGATCGGGTTTCATATCGCAGGTATTCTCCATCTGGAATGAGCTGACCTCAGTGACAGCCCACATCAAATCCGGCTTTTCCAATGCCAGTTTTGAGAGCGGAACTCCATAGTTACCTGCCGGTGATGCAGGGATTCCAGCAATGTTCATCGTATCGGCACAAAGTTTAACAACAGAGCTTTTTCCCTTACTGCCGGTTATCGCAATTATTCCATTTTCCCAGTAAGCGGCACCCAATTCCAACTCCGATATTATTTTCAAACCTCTTGCACGGCACGCCGTGATCCAATCGTGATCAGGTGCAAATACAGGACTGGCCACGCACAGGTCGAAATATTCATCAGGCAATTCAGCATGTCCGAGGTACAATTTACCGCCGGCCGCTGCCACCGGCATCAGAGCATCACTCAAACCGGTATTACTGTTGCAATCGGCCAGCGTTACTTTGCTCCCTTTTGAGAGCAGCAGCAGCGCCGCGGCTACACCGCTGATTCCTCCTCCCAGAATCAGAATATTCTTATTATCATAATGCATCCAGTACCTCCTCAAGATGTATTCCTCTGGATGCCTTCAACAAGATCAGGTCATCTTTATGAAGCAATCCGGCGAGTTTCCGGCCGGCTGAGAAAGCATCATTAAAACAAAAAATATTCTCCTGTGAAAAGCCGGCACAGAGAGCCCCGGCTGAAATATAACTGCCTGACATAGGGCCAACCAGATAAAGAAAATCCGGATTAATTGCCGCCACCGCCATTCCTATGGATCGATGCAGGCTTTCCGCAAAGTCACCAAGTTCCAGCATATCCCCCAGTACAAGCACTTTACGACCGGAAGATTTAATATTTCCAAATACATTCAGGACAGCCCGCATGCTCTCGGGATTTGCATTATAAGCATCATTAATCACATGCGCGCCGTTAGCAAGGGTAATCTTCTGCCAGCGCATACCGGGAATTCTAATCTGATCCAGAGCCTCTGTTGCGGCAAGCGCCCTGATGCCGCTTCTGCGGGCTGCGGCATAGGCCAGCAGCACATTATACAGATTGAATTTACCGGGGAGTCTGCTTTCAAGTTCAACACAGATACCGGTGTCCCGCTCGGTCACACTCAGTCTGCCGGAGATTTCATCTCTAATCTCAGCAAAATAGTCTGCGGTGCTATTCAGCAGGGAGACTGTCACTGGCGGCGGAGTACAACAGGCGGCGACTTCATTAAAATGTTCCATTTCCATACTGAGAACGGAGAATCCGCCATCCTTCAGATGCGCAAACAGAGCACCTTTCTCCTTTGCAATTGCCTCAATGGATCCGAAGTTCTCTATATGCGCTGAACCGACACTGGTGATAATTCCGGCATCTGGCTCAAGCACCTCCGCCAGAAGCGATATCTCCCCCGGATGATTTGTCCCTAACTCGAATATACCGAAATCACAATCCGGCTGCATCGCAAGAATACTTAAAGGCAGGCCAATATCGTTATTGAAGTTATCTCTGGTGCAGCAGACCTTTCCTCCGACTGCAAAAATCGCGGCTGCAATTTCTCTGGTTGTGGTTTTTCCGGAACTGCCGGTAATACCGATAATTATGGCCTTTGATCTTTTTCGCCAGCCACTTGCTGCATCCAGCAGGGCGCGTCTGGTATCGGTCACGCATAGAAGCGGCCAGGCGCAAGTCTCCTGCCGGCTGGCCCATTTCTGATCAACCAGTGCTGCGGCGGCTCCGGACTCCAGGGCCTTGCTGACAAAATCATGTCCGTCAAAATTATGCCCCTTCAATGCAACGTAGAGCATACCTGGCTTAAGATTACGTGTATCCTGAGTTACACCGCAGAAACTTACGGGCAGATTCCGGCCGGTTCCATTAACCCAGCCGGTGAACACAGCGGAATTAAAGACTACGCAATCTCTATCAGATTCATTTTTCATAACTAACGCAGCAGAGCCGCAACCAAACTTTCTTCACGTGATGTACAATATCATATCATATTCTTTGAGACGTTGTGTGCTAAGTACCCACTGATGTACACAGGCGTCGCGACTCCTCAACCAGGACCTTGCGATCATCAAAAGGAACCGATCTTCCTGCATATTCCTGAAAACACTCATGCCCTTTACCAGCTACGATCACAACATCATGCGGTGCTGCCATTTGCAACGCCGTTCGAATGGCCTCGCGCCTGTCAACACAAGCTGTTAAATGATCTTTATTCGCAATCCCGGCCAGAATATCTTCAATAATTTCAGCTGGATTCTCTGAACGCGGATTGTCAGATGTCACGACAATCTCATCTGCCAGCTCAGCGCAGGCTTTTCCCATCAATGGACGCTTTGAGGTATCGCGGTCACCTCCACAACCAAAGACTACAATCAGGCGGTTTTCTGTTACTTCCCGTAGTGATGAGAGAACATTTCTAAGAGCATCATCGGTATGGGCATAATCCACAAAGGCAGTTATTTGAGAGTTCGGTAATGAAACTCGTTCCAGTCGTCCCCAATGCGGTTGTACTGTTTCAACAACCGCTTTTATGTTCTCCCACGATATCCCGGCTGCATTTGCCATAGCTGCGGCACAAAGCATATTATCGACGTTGTAGCGACCAGCCAGCGAAGTACGAACATGCAGACCGCTGCTGCCGCAGCCTGCAATTCCGAATTCACTTCCATCAGCAGAGCCTTTCAGTTCATAAGCCCTTAGTAAGGCATCCTCTGAAAACCCGGTGGTCACACATTTCAGATCAAGCCTCTGAATCGCCTCGGCCATTTTAATTCCATACTCATTATCGATACAGCAGACTGCCGTGGCACCTGGATTCATCTCCGCCATCTGTTGAAACATCAACAACTTCGCCTCAAAATAATCCGCCATTGTCCTGTGATAATCCAGATGATCGCGAGAAAGATTAGTAAATATTCCACCTGCAAAGGGAATGCCGGCCACTCTTTTTTGAACCAGCGCATGGGATGAACTCTCCATCACCACCGAGTCGCATCCGTTTCTCTGCATATCCGCGAGCAAAAGCTGTAATTCACAGGCGGCCGGGGTGGTTCTGACAGATGGTATTTCTCTACCTTCATACTCCACACAGACTGTTGTAAAAAGTCCGGTCTTATGACCACCGGAACGGAGCATCTCACCCAGAAGCCAGGCAGTGGTGGTTTTGCCGTTGGTGCCGGTAACAGAGAACACCTTCATCTTTCTTGCAGGCCAGCCATTAACTGCTCCTGCGATCAGAGCCAGTGCCATATGGGCATCGCTGACTCTTAGATAATCCACATTAAAAGAGAGTTGTGCTTTCTCCGTCACAATCCCGACTGCTCCTCTTTTCAAAGCTGATTCAATATACTTCGAACCGTCCTCTTTGCAACCGGGAATAGCCACAAAAAGGTCACCTCTACGCACCATTCTTGAATCACAGGCGACCCCTTTGAAATCAAACTCTCCTGAGCTTTTAATGACAAACGGTTTTAGTTCTGTTATATCTCTGATTTTCATGATACCCCTAACGCAGTAGAGCCGCGACCAAACTTTCTTCAAGTGATGTGTAATATTATATCATATTCTTTGAGCAGTTGTGTTATAGACATTACTGCGTTAGTCAACAACACTTCGTGTTGCATAAAATTATTCTGCTATAAAAAACAAGAAGTTGAAAAAATAGCACCTACGAACTAACGAACTTCTTCTCTCTCGCACTTTCCTTTTTGCTTCAGAGAAGCAACTCTACAACCTTCGGTGTTAGTGCGAAGCCATGTAGAGTTGGCTCTCTGAGCCAATAGCAAAGCAACCAACTTGCGCCCTTTTCTCATTGCTACGTTGTCGAGAGAATCGAGAGAATCGACTGAACCGAACCGGTGCGGAGCACTAACGAACTAACGAACTACTCCTCTTCATCTTGAATATCATCTGGAGGTATTTCAAGGTAGCGGGCTGTAGTTGCTGCTATCTCTGCAAAGGCAGGCGCGGCAACATAACCGCCGGTATGCTGCGGCTTTGGTGAATCCACTGTAACCAACACAGCAAAAACTGGCTTAACAGCCGGCACGAAACCGACAAATGTGGCGTAGTATTCTGTCTGCGAGTAACCTCCGGCAACCGGTTTCTGAGCGGTTCCGGTCTTACCGGCCACCGTATACCCTTTAACAGCCCCACGTTTTCCGGTGCCGCCTGTTCTGGTGATACCGATCATCATTCCACGAACACTGCGGGCGATCTCCTTTCGGATAGGACGACCAATTACCTCCGGTCTGTTTTCTATAATCACCTTCCCTTTAGGGGAAACAATCTTACTGACAACATAAGGCTTCATCAAAACTCCATCATTAGCCAGGCAGGCATAGGCATTCACCATCTGCAACCCTGTAACAGCGATACCCTGACCCATTGGAATGCGAGTCGGTTTAAGTTTATCCCATCGCTTTGGCTGATATAGTATTCCATACTGCTCGCCCCCCAGATCTATCCCAAGCTTGCTACCGAAGTTGAATGCGCGCAGGTATCGGTAAAGGATGTCATTGCCCATCATCAGGCCAAGCTTACCAAAAAAGATATTACTCGATTTAACCAACGCCTTGCGCACATTCACAAAGCCGGTAACATGATCACGCAGTGGCTTATTACAGTAATACCAGACTCTGCTCAGGCCGACATCTATTTGGGTATCTTCGTTTATCACACCTTGATTCAAGGCGGAAGCTGCTATAATCGGTTTCATAGCCGATCCCGGCTCATAGTTGAATGAAATTGCTTTATTAACCCATATATTCGAGTTTACATTATTGTAGTGCTCTGGTTCAAAGTCAGGAAAAGATGCCATGGCCAGAATTTCTCCGCTCCTGATGCGTTCTACAATTGCCCACCCCCCCTTGGCCTGAAATTTTTCAACCGCGCTCCTAAGAGCCTTTTCGGTTTCATACTGAATATTATGATCAAGCGTCAGATAAACATCAGATCCGGATATTGGCGGCACATCAATACTACGCCGGCATACAATCTCATGTCGGCGGGCATCTTTCTCTCCTTCTATACGGCCATCAGTCCCCTTCAGGAATGAGTTATACCTCAATTCAATTCCGCTACTTCCAATACCGGGTTTATTTACAAAGCCAACAACATGAGACATGCGCCTCTTTTCGGGATAAGAGCGGATAACTTTATTTTTGATGCCTATTCCTGAAACGAGAGCACTATTTGTTATAACAGCAAAGACCCCCTCGTCAGCAGACTCCTTCAAAACATTTCGCCGATTGTGTGCTCTGTGTTTCTCCCACAGCCGAGGATCGTCCTTATTCAATAAAATACGATCATACTCAGCCCGTGGTATTTTCATATATTTATTCCAGACCTCATCCACATCCATTGAGAGAGCCTGCGCGACATTGGTTACAACATGAACCAGATTTGTGCGATGTTCTCTCCTGACAGAGTTGGCATGCGGATCAACGAAATACAGACGGGTCACAAGGCTCATGGCCATTGGATGCTGCGTCCCGTTGCAATCAAATATCTTACCGCGTGGCCCCAGCACGATATTTTCATAGAGGCGGGTCACGCTTGAACTATCATCCGGACTTTCCAGGTGTTCAATGCACAATTTGTAAACAACTACAAAGAAACCGCAAAAGAATACCACTGTAATGAACAACACCCAGTTCCTGAAATACTTGTCATCCATTTATCCACCAAATTAAAACCCTGTTTTTATACCTGACGAAATTCAATGGTTAACGACTGGTACCGGATGATACAACATTTCCAAGATCGCCACGGTTCTTACGAAACCATGTTATAGAGTACTGATCCGGAACCGGTTTGCCATCCATGCCCATTCTGACAATCTGATGCGATTCAGGTAATTGCATATCAATGCCGTGTCTACCCATAGACTTTTCAAGGTTCTCTGCGGTCTTCATGGAATTCCAGCGGGACTCCTCGCGCTGACACTGCTGCTCAAGCCGTCCGAGATTGGATTGCCTGTTATCAATTTCATCCTGCAGCGCTTTGTTCTTATCCGCATAAGACATATATCCAAGAGCCAACCCAACAACAAGCAGAATAACCCCGGTGAAAGGTTGCCAGGATAAAATGCTTTTAACATCGCGTTTGCGATTTCTTTTTTTTGTCGCTCTTCGTGCCATAGTTACACCTCTTTTCTTAATATTCCAAACCAAAAATCAAATTAATATCTTTTTTTTCTAGCCCTTTGCGGTTCCGTCAGTTTTCTGGCCACTCTCAACTTTGCCGACCTGGCTCTGGGATTTTGTTTAAGTTCAGTTTCACCGGCCGTCACCGGTTTACGCGTAACTCTCTCCACCGGAGGAAGCTCTCCCTCCCAGCGTTCGCCACCCTGTTGCAGCGAGACCCATTTACCTGCATGTTTCGTAAAATGCCGCTTCACAATCCTATCGCTCAAGCTCTCAAATGATATGACTGCCATTCTGCCTCCTGGTTTCAGGAGATTTAAGCCATCCTCAAGTGCCTGCTCCAGCTCCTCAAGCTCAGAGTTGACCGCCATTCTTAAGGCTTGAAAAACGCGCGTCGCAGGATGCTTCGGACCGGACCGTCCAACTGCATCACTTACTATCTGCGCCAGCTGCCCGGTTGTCTCGATCGGCGCTTTTTCCCTCGCTTTCACAATGGCCTTGGCAATCCTGCGCGCACGTGGTTCTTCTCCATACCGGCGGAATATATCCACCATCTCATTCTCATCACTCTCAGCCAGCAGATCGGCGGCACTTCCGCTTTCAGCGGAGCCATCCATCTGCATTAAAAGTTTTCCGTCTCGCTGGAAGCTGAATCCACGCCCGGCGGTGTTAAGCTGATACGACGAAACTCCCAGATCCAGCAGAATCCCGTCAACCTCGCTAAAGCCGTTCTGCTCCGCCAGCCAGCCAAGTTCTCCGTGCGCTCCATGCACCAACCTCTTTTCGCCGGCCACATCTTCAAGTATCCGGGCCGATTCCTTAAGGGCCACCCTATCCTTGTCTATCCCCAGCAACCGGCCTTTAGCGCCTGCGCATCTCAATATTTCCAAGGCATGACCGGCAAAACCCAGTGTCCCATCGATGTAAGATCCGCCAGGAACTACGGCCAGTGCTTCCAGCGTCTCTGATAACAGCACCGGCAGGTGCATACACCCTCCAAACAAGTGTTATAAAAAAATCGCGGATTGAACAATCTCCGCTGAATCCCGCGTCCGATCATCATGCAGCAACGCTCAATTCCGCGATAAAAATCACTCTCTTAAAATTAAAAATCAATCAGGTCACAGGCAGCTTCAAACGCATCAAGATCAATCGCCGCCGCGCTCTCAGATCCGTCATCCGGACAAATCTTAATCCTGTCATTTGCTCCGGACATAACAACCTTGTCCTTCAAACCTGCAAATTTAAGAAACTTCTCAGGAATTCTTACCCTTCCCTGTATATCAAGGTAAACCTGTGATGCCGAATTGCAAATAAGGCTGACTGCCTTCCATCTCGGATCCTTGCGCGACATTCCCTGCATCATTTTAAACAAAGAGTCAAAAACCTGTGGAGGAATCACATCAACACATTTAACCGAATTCTCTTTTTTGCCCGGCATAAGGTACACATAATCGGGATGCCTCATTACCTCTCGCCATCCGGCACTGATCGTCAGACGTTTTTTTGAATCCAGACCTCTGAAAACGCTGTCAACAAGCACACCAACACTGGTATACTTCTCCTCTAATGTATTGACACTTTCTGACAATTTCAGGTCCTTTCATGTATATTAAGGGCAACACCAATATTAAACACCCTTTCCTGAAAAATGTCAACAAACAATCCAATAAATTTTATTATTCGTAAAATGCTATAATACAACAACTTATGGCTATAACTCTCTTGTCGGCCATAATATTATGCTCTTTTTTCCACAATACCTAATAATTACGAACTTTTGACACCCCTTACCACAAACATCGAACTAATCCCAGAAAGAGCAGTTGGACATCCAGAAGCGGGGAAGATTGGCGTGTACGAGTACGTGTACGAGGAGAGCGATTTTCAACCGGTTTCTTTTCGTACTCGTACACTCGAATCTCTTGATTGCATGCACCCAATGGGTGCGCTCCTTCTGGCTATACTTATATTGCGTAAAGCGTTGTTAACCAGACTATTATGGGGTCAATCCTCAACTGCGGAGCAGGTGAACTACCGGACATAGACTAATTTTTCTATCTGCTCTTGATTTTTCTCACACAAAACAGTAAAGTTACATTTCTTAATTAAGCCAACGTAGCTCAGCTGGTAGAGCAGATCATTCGTAATGATCAGGTCGCGGGTTCGACTCCCACCGTTGGCTCCATATTAACGGGATCTGCCAGACACGAAAGACTCCCCCGCCACATCATTGATGACATCCATACAGGTGCCTGATAACAATTGTCCTTTTGCGTCGTTATGAATTTCTTTCGAGCAACAGCAAGATGTAAAAAAAACACATCAACATAATATGTTAATGTGTTTTTCAAGATTCGGTTCCGAGTTTTTTATGGGTCAAAGAAATATTTTGCAAGTTGCGTGGCGGGGTCAAGGCCCCCGCCCTACAGATTTACAGAGGTCAAAGCCTTTACTGTAGCTGAGGTCCTTGCATGCCAAGCCGTAGCTCCGCTTTGCGGGGCGTAGGCTGGACCTCGGAAGGGTTACCCACACAAAAGTCGGAATAACCAAACTTAGACGCATTCCGTAAAAATCAGTGAAGAGCCGTTTTTTATCCAGATTCCAGTCAGGATACATATATTCAATATCAGGCGAAGCCTGCTAACAAGATGGCCCTTCCACAATGCAATTCCGCGCAGCGGAATTGAATAACGCGCGTCGAGTGCGTTATCCTTCAAAGAGATTATGACCGGCAAATTTATCATCGCAGGTAAGCTGGATACCGAGCTGACGCATTCCTGCGCTGTCGCCCGGCGTTGGCATATGGGTCAGGTGCACATCGCATCCGCGCAGATCTCCCAGCCATTTGATGGCAAGTCTGGCCACTGAACTTGTTGCAGCACTCACGCTCAGGGCAATCAGCATCTCCTCCAGATCCAGAGTTGGAGTAAGTCCCCGCAGTATTGTCTGCTTCATATTTGAGATTGATTCAATAACCGAGGGTTCAAGCAGATCCAGCTCATCGGGTATCCCGGCCAGCACTTTAATTGAATTCAGAATCAGACAGGATGAGGCATGCATCAGCGGTGAGTTCTTACCGGTTACAATACGTCCATCCTGAAGTTCCAGGGCGGCTGCGCAAACAATGGCATCGTCAGACTCATGTTTAGCTATTGCGGCCTCAAGAGCGGCCCGGGCAGGTTTAACCACTTTATGCACATCATCAGGGTTCAAGCCCAGCCGCATAATAATCTTCTCAGCGCATTGGACTGTCGCTTTGCTGACCAGTCCCTGAGCATAATCACAGCGATAGTTATAAATTCGCCGGGCAATCTCATTCAGAGCGGCCTCGCGTACAACCTCATCATCAATTATGGCGAAACCGGCGCGATTGACACCCATATCGGTAGGCGATGAATACATGGCCTGTCTTCCGGTAATTTTTTCAAGAATCCGCTTGAGTATAGGAAAACTTTCTACATCGCGATTATAGTTAACCGTACTTTCACCATGCGCTTCCAAATGAAAAGGATCAATCACATTATAATCTGCCAAATCAGCTGTAGCCGACTCATAGGCAATATTAACCGGGTGGTCAAGCGGGATACTCCAGATCGGAAAGGTCTCAAACTTTGCATAGCCGGATTTTTTACCCTGTGCGTGCTCATGATAGAGCTGATTGAGACACGTTGCCATCTTTCCACTGCCAGGACCGGGGGCGGTCACAACAACAACCGGGCGGGTTGTCTGAATATACTCATTAACTCCAAAACCTTCATCGCTGACAATCATATCAACATCATTGGGATAACCAACTGTCGCAGAGTGGGTAACCACCTTTACTTCACGGCGTTTCAAGCGATCCATGAACTGAATAACGGCCGGCTCTCCGCCAAAACGGGTAACAACCACGCCGGAGACCATCAGCTCCCGTTTCCTGAGATCGTCAATCAAGCGCAGAATATCAAAGTCATAGGTGATGCCAAAGTCGGCCCGCATTTTCTTACGAACGATATCTCCGGCGTGAATACAGATAATAATCTCGGTATCATCCTTAATTCTTTCCAGCAATTTGATCTTGGAATTGGGATCAAATCCAGGCAGGCAGCGTGCCGCATGCATATCAAACACCAGCTTACCGCCAAATTCAAGATACAGACGTCCCTCAAGTTCAGCCGCCCGTTTCAAAATATAGCGACTCTGTTCTTCCAGATATTTATCACTGTCAAATCCTATTTTTACCATTATTTAGCCCTTCTTATTCCAGCAATATGTACACAGCTTCTCTGCTCCAATGCCGATTGCCTCAATTAAATCATCCAGCCTTTGATATTTCACACTGGTAATTCCGAGATGCTCCGCTATCCTCCGGCACATCTCATGGTGCTTATCTGAGTCAGGATCAAGATATTCAGCGGGTGGTTCACACTCTACGCCCTCCATCTCGTTGACCTTTCTTCTGGCAATTAAATCCAATACCGATTTAGAACGGGAAAAATTCAGATAAGGACACCCGTAGAGCAGAGGTGGGCAGGCGGCCCGCATATGCACCTCTTCGGCCCCGGTCTCAAAGACCCGTTTAATAGTATTTTTAAGCTGGGTTCCCCGAACAATTGAATCCTCGCAGAATAGCAGGCGGCGGCCTTTGATCAGTTCGGGCACAGGAATGAGTTTCATGCGTGCAACCAGATCACGGGATTCCTGGTTCTGCGGCATAAAGCTACGTGGCCAGGTAGGAGTATATTTCACAAAAGTACGCCTGTAAGGAACACCGGAGCTGGCGGCATAACCCAATCCATGGCCAATTCCTGAATCCGGAATTCCACAGATAGTGTCCAGGTCAAGATTCTCCTGCGCTGCCAACTTTGCCCCGCAGGCATTGCGTGACTCCTCAACATTACGCCCCTCATACGTTGAAGCGGGATATCCATAATAGACCCACAAAAAGGAACACATCTTCATCTCTTTACCGCCAGCATACAACTGCTCTATCCCATTCTCAGTCATCAGAACAATCTCACCCGGTGCCAAATCTTTTTTATGGGTATAACCCAGATTAAAGAAGGAGCAGCTCTCCATAGTTGCAGCAAAGCTGCCGGCCTTACTACCAATAATAATCGGAGTACGTCCATATTTATCACGAGCGGCATAAACACCATCTTTGGTCAAGATCAGCAGAGAGCATGAACCTTCAATCTGCTCCTGCACATAGCGAATACCTTCAGTAAAACTCTTCTGGCTGTTAATAAGAGAAGCCACCAGCTCAGTCGGATTAACTTCACCCTCGGTCACCTCAGCAAAATGCCCACCTTTTTCATTAAATGCACGTTCTGTCAGCTCTTTGATATTATTAATGCGCCCAACGGTCACAATCGAATACTTCCCCAGATGCGAAACGATCAGTAATGGCTGATCATCAAAATCACTGATCACCCCGATGCCATAATTACCGGACATACGGTTTACATCATCCTCAAACTTGGAACGGAACTGAGTTGTACGAATATCATGAATATAACGGTCAAACCCATCTTTGCTTTTTACAGCCGAGGCCATACCGCCACGCATTGTTCCTAAATGCGAGTGATAATCTGTACCGTAAAAAAGATCTGTAATACACTCCTCTTTTGAAGCCACCCCAAAAAAACCACCCATTTTTATCCCTCTTTTGTAATTATGATCTATAAAAAGAAGATCCCGCACTCAAACATGCAATAGCCAACGCCCTATCGACACAGCAATTTTGTAACAGAAAAACGTGGCTTTGTAAAATATATACGTCTTTTCTTAATATTATTGTAAAAAACATTTTTTATTTTTAAATCGTATGGTTGACATATCCTGACGCTATATGGTTTAATGTGACCTCGTTTTAAGAGATCCATGGGGGTATAGCTCAGCTGGTAGAGCGCTTGAATGGCATTCAAGAGGTCAGGAGTTCGAACCTCCTTACCTCCACCAGATCTTTAGACGAATTCTCCACAAAAACCCTTATAAGCAAAGGCTTAACGGCAGACCTGAAAACCGAAAGAGTAGTAGCTGGCCTCTGTAAAGTGCCATATCTCGCTGCCGCAACGCAGGCAGTGCGCGTAATTGTTCCAGCCCCCGCCACGGAGGAAACGGTTCGAATCTGACGCGTCATTACACCACTCCTGTACATTACCCGCCATCGTCATAATCAAGGTGATACGTGTAACTCGTATATGGGCTTGTGTCATAACTGTATTTACTGCCATTTGCACAATAGTTCGCATTATCATGATTGATCGTATCACCCCACGGAACCCGCTTCCCTCTAAGACCGCCTCTGGAGGCATACTCCCACTCGTCACTGGTCGGCAGACGGTAACCGCCGGCGCTGAAGTTACAGCCCCATGTGTTCAGGTTATAACAAGGTGTGCGCCCATCCATCTCGCTTCGATAGTTGCAATAGGCCACCGCTCCATACCATGTCACCTCCACGCAGGGATAATCGCTTCCCTTTGTACTTTTCATCCCGAATGTTGATCCGCTCCAGGTGATGCGACAGTTGCCGGCATCCAGATCCAGCAGCTCCTTCTGGTCGCCCACAAGATTCGTCACGCCAACACTGCGGCATTGAAGATATATTTAAGTTTGTGTTTCATAAGTATTTTCTTTCTGTTTGATTATGCTCTATATTCTATCTTTTCCCATCATTCTCTGCACCTTGGCACCTTAGCGTGAGATGGGATCAAGTACTGGATTACAAACCAAAACTGTTGCATTTGTCCTTGTCAGCGGGAACCGGCTTGATAGTTATACCGGAGATATCGGTTCCAGCAGAGAGTATTGCGTATTCACCTTTGCGGAGATCGAGGTCATAGACGCCGGGCGAGACTTGCTTTAACTGAAAGGAGCGTGAGCCGGTGACGCGAACTTTGCCCTTGATGCCGGGGCGGATGCGACAGGGCTCGCCGGCAAGACTTTCAACCTGGACAAAAAGGGTCTTGCCGTCACGGCGAGCGGCACTGATAAGGAAGGCTCCTTCTGTGCGGAGGTGATAAAACTGGGCATCGGGCCAGGCATCGGGCATGGCGGGAAAGACGCGGATCTTGTCGCCCCAGCTTTGAATGAGCATGTCGTGGATGGACTGGGCGGCCGAAAGAGGTGTTTCCATAACCGGCCCTGCTTCCTTGTAGAGACCGTTGGGTTGCAGGTAACTTTCCAGGCCCTTGAGATAACGCAATGCCTCATTCCCATTCCCGAGGACAGCGGATAGCGAAGAAGCCCCGGTATAGGAATAACCCATCAAGCGGCCTTCAAGGTCGATCCAGTGCTTGGTTGATTTTTTGATCAGGGCGCGTGCCGCGGGTCCCTGCTCGACGTTGACGAGGTAGAGCGGATAGATCATCAGCAGGTGTGAATAATGACGGTGCGAGCGGTTCCACGGCGCACCGCGACCGCGCATGAAGCCATTTTCGTCGACGGGATAATCAACCAGTTTCGAGGTGATCTTTTTCCATTCGGGCAGCAACGGGTCGTCGATCTTGAGCCTTTCGGCAGAGCGGATCAGGGTTTCCGTTCCCCATCGCAGCAGGGCCAGGTCATAGTTACAGTCCGGGACTTCGCCCGTTTCGGGACAATAGGTTTTAGGGAGGTGCAATCTACCGTCTTGGCCCGCGTAGAGCATGTGGCGATAGAAATTGATGCTGCGCCGCAGGAGGGGGTAAACTTCGTCGCGCAACATGCGGTCATCCATGCAGTGTCGGTAATGGAGCCAGCAGTTGTGCATTGTCCATGGGAGGTGCCCGACCGCATTATAGTATCGCATGTCGCCGTCACGGGGCTCGATAAAGTCCTGGGCGGTAGTAGTCTGGATGAAGGCCGAATTCCTCTGCCATTCGACCGGCCGGACATTATCGATCAGAGTCTGCTGCTGCTGGTTGAGCAGTCGCACGAGCGAGCGGCCCAGGTGGAGACGGTTGGACGGGTAGATGGGCCAATAGCAGAGTTGGACGTTCAGATCCTGTTGTTGAACTCCATACAGCAGCAACCATCTCTTTGGTATGCACGAGATGTCGAAAAACGATCGTACCCCTGTCGGTCTTGATGGTTCCGGTCAGTTCGGCATTCCAGAGGTCCATGCGCCATGAGCCACCTTTGATTTTTCCAACAGGATTAAGATAGAACGAACCGACCATGAAACGTGGACGGCTGTAGGCGGTCCAGCCATAGGTATTATCCCGGTGGTCCTGGACATCGGTGCGGAACATCTGCAGTCGGATCGAATTATCTTCCCGATAGAGCATTGTTCCCATGTTTCCATTACCCAGGTAGGGCGACTCAGTCCACTGAGCCGGCAATTTTTTCCAGAAAAGGTCATGACGGTCCATGAAGGCTGGCCAGTCGACAGCCAGTTTCAGTTCCCCTTGAGCCGTGGCGGACGAAAAGGAGAGGGCCGCTAGCAAAAAGAAGAGTACCTTTTTCCACTTAAATTGTTTCACTGTAAGCTCCTGACGTAATAATTGGTGGCGCACTCATTGTAAACTCCTGACGTAATAACATGTAAGAGCAGGTCCGCGAGCTAGAGCCTGTTTAAAAGTATGTGTTCTTCGACTATTTCGACTTCTCGAACCTCCAACCCTTTCCTGATGGGCACGCGAGCTACCTGGCCGGGTGAAGTTCCGCACCACAGATGCGCGCCTTGCCCTTGATGGGTTTCAGTGTAACCGACACGTATCCTGGTTGACGAAGTTTGATTGCAAAGGTTTCCTGCCCCATATTGAATGCCTTTGCCGTTGTTTTAGAGAGGTCAATACGACGGATCATCGCTTCGCTGGCATCGCTTACCTTGACAATGACATCAAATTGGCGTGCTCCAGTTTTCAGATCTCCGGGACCTCCAAACCAGAGAACCAGCCGATAATCACCAGGTGCAATCACTGGTGGCTTTTTATAGAACTTGTCTCGATTATCACGCAGCATGATCGGACGCATCTCGAAAGAAAAAGCGGTATCCGACTCGATACCTGACTGGCAGATCCCCCACTGGGACGGTGCCCCTTTCGGAAAAGGAGTCCCGATACGTCCCGCCAGATCACCATATGCCTGCTGACCCGTCTCTTCGTGCCCCAGGACGAACCAACTGCGCCGCTGTGGATCCAGGTGATAAGTAAAGACTCCCCGGACCTGGGCCAGCGGATCATGGGAGGTCGAGGCAAAATTATAGCGGATCGACTTCATACCCAACTCCTGAGCCAGCCTTGTATAGTGCGCCAACCAGCGTGTATTGAGTGAAACAACAAGACCCTGTTCCCCCCGCGTGACGCCAGGCAAAGCGGCTGCAGTGGCATAGCAGCGGAGTGCTCCTTCCGGATCGGCTTTGAGAAAGGTTTTGCGAGCACCTGAATAATCACCGGCCTGTAGTAACGATCGTGTCCGGTTGTAGCAGAGATCATTTTCGTGGAGGGCCAGGATAAACTTTTCCATCCACTTGAAATATCCAAGACTCTTACGGCTTTGCGTTGACAACTTGTGCTGATTGATCGCGTCAAGCATTTGCATCCGCCGCTTGAAACCTTCGCGAACAAGTTCAACTCCACTCAACTCGTGATCAATGAAAAAGTCGGTAGTGTCGCGACCGATGCGCCGTTGATTCTGAAGCCAGTCGAGAAGATATTCCGTCATCTCATCGACAACTGCCGGGCCGAACATGTCGATGGACATCTGGCGGCAGGTTTTCTCTATCGATTCGTTGCGTGTTGACTGCCAGGTTTGCCGAGCCAGGTTCTTGAAGTAGATATCCAGGGGTCTGGTCGTCCAGTGAATGATTCCAAAACCGGAGCGGGCGCAGCTCATCTGCTTGAGCCGGTCGTAAAAATTTTTGTAAGGCACATACGGAGGACCGACGTATTCCCCGTCGTCATGCTGAGCCCAGGCGATCGGAACAACATTTCGGTCGGCGGCATACCGGGCAATCCTGGCCTGCTTTTCTGGCACATCAAACCAGGACTTGCCGCCAAGAACACCAAGATCCAGCGGAAAGAATCTCACTCCCGCGGGCATGAAATGATCAGCAGCAGGGAGCAGATCAAAGCCCCAGGTACCGATCGCGACTTCGACCTCCTTGTTGCCCAACTCGCCCAAGGCACGTTGATACGCGCGAACAATCTTACTGATGACAAAGAGGCCGACGCTGCGCCAGTATTTGGCTAAATCTGGTTTCTCGTGAACGGCCGCTTCGTATTCTTTTCGCCATGCCGGGGGCAACTCGTCAAGCTGCACGCCCATCACCACCGTCCGTTGAATGCGGAACCAGAGGATCAGCCCGTCGATATCAGGATAAGCCTTCATGAGGCCAATGGCCTGTGCTTTATAGAAGGCATAGCCTTCGGGAGTATCGGGGTTGGCCAGCCAGAACGCCCCCCCCCGACTGCCCCATCCATGAAATTGGCTCCACATCCGTTGCGAAACGCGCACTCTCGGGCAAACGGAGAATAAGTGACTGCGGACTGGCAGACTCGGTATCAACGTCCAGTGCAAAAAGGAGATCCATATCCCGGTCTTGAGCATGGTTGAACACTTTTCGCATGAGCGATTGGGCTACCTCGGTCCACTGGCGATCAGTTCCATCAACGGATGCCGCAGAGCCGAAAACGGATTCTTTGAAAACGTCTCCTCCAACCAGTCGACGGATGTCATTGACATGCATCGTCGACCAGTCGCGCCCAATGCGTGTCGAGCTGAGCCAGCCTACAGGTTTATACTCTCCATTGAATTGAAAACCGGCCATCGGGTTATTCCCATACGCATGCACCATGAATAGGAGTGCAGGTGTCGGCTTAACTGCTCGATCATGGTCGCAAACCGCGCCACATACGTTGAGATCAGCGCAGGATCGCGTGCGTCGATGAGAGACGAAACCGGAGAGAATTACAATCTGGTCGATCCGGATGTCGGCATCCTTGTCGACCGGGCGGGAATAACGCCGGTTGAACCGGGAATGAAAAAAGTATTCCGCAGCCGCTGTAGATGACGCCGACAACGGCGACGTACTTTGCAGCGAACGTATGGCCTAATATATGAAAGCCCAGGAATAAGTGCCCGTAATCGAGGTTCAAAATCCACGATCCTCAACTGAAAACTTGCTGGTCCCGTCCACTGCACAAGTACATTGGGTGGATCGTAAAAACAAACGGTATGTTTCACCAGTTGGTCAAAAAGTTCAGCAACCGCTTTAATAAGATGCCTCTTAGTCTGCAGATCAGAAGATTGACGCATTTCTGTATATACCGACTTCACAGGCGCGTTGTCCCAGTTTCTAATCAGACTTTCAACGATACCCCATCCTCGTTCACGTGAATAAGCAGGCAGAATCTTTTCCGGAAACACCTCAGACAACTCCCTTGGCAGACGTTGTAGCACCCTCTGGTGATACCGCCACTCCTGACAATTGACATTCAGCAACGGACAGAAACGAGCCAGAAGGATCTCAAAGCGTACACTCAACCTAGTCTTAGATGTAAATTCGGAAGGTAGACGGTAGAATTTTACGCACAAATCACCCTGCCGCATTCGAAAGCAAACCCGCCGGCTGCCGGCTCCAATAACAGCAAGCTCACTGGTACAAATCTGATTCTCAATATTCACCACGTAATTGTAACATCATGATAACAAGCACATCAAGATCAATAACTCACAATTGATGAATACTAAAAATAAAAAACCAGAACAGGGTTGCAAGGATTCCTTCAGCGGCAAAAACGTTGTAATCAGAATAGCAAAGCACAGATTTGTCTCGGACCTCTTTGAGAAGTGGCCGCCCGCTCTTGAGCGATCAGCGGTAGATCAGGATGGATGCAAAGAAAATCAGGATTAAGGGCTCCCAATAAAATTATTGGCTTATTTCTTCAAAACCGACATCCTTTGCGTTATAGTTCAGGTAGTTTTGTAAACAGCCTAAAATTTAGGGAAGATATGACTATTGCAATTACCGGAGTTGGGGCTTTAACGCCATATGGTCAGGGAGTGGAGACTCTATGGAGCTCTTTGCTTGAATCAAAGTCGGCCATATCCGAGATGGATCTCTTTGATCTGGGTGGTATCGTTTGCACCAAAGCCGGCGTAATCCGGGATTTCATTCCTCCGACCGGTTTTGAAGATTCACCGCGGGCAACGGCCTTTGCAGCCACTGCCTGTATTGAAGCACTCAGGCATGCCGGTATCTTTGAAAACCCTGCAGCTCTTGAGGAAACCGCCCTGATCACTGCTTCCAACTTTGGCAACATTGATTTTGGTGAGGACTCTCTGATCCCCCCGGATAACCCTGCCTATCAACCGGAAAAATCTATTCACTGCGCCCACTCAGACACGTCGGATATTATCTCTGAAAAGCTTGGGCTCAGGAGTCTTTCGCTCTCCCTTTCACTCTCATGCGCCTCAGGTGCCTCGGTCGCCGTCACCGCAGCCAACCTGATTTCCAATGGACACGCCAAACGCATTCTGATCGTAGGGTACGACGCACTATCGCGTTTTTCATGGAGCGGGTTGTGTGCACTGCGCACTATGACTAAAGATATGGTACGGCCCTTCGATATCAACCGCAGCGGAACCATATTCAGCGAAGGGGCCGCCGCACTTGTACTTGAAGCCCATGATGCAAACAGCCCCGTCCCGCTTGCATATCTGACCGGCTGGGCCAGCGGCAACAACGGACATCACATGACAGCACCCGCACCGTTTGGAGCCGGATCTGCCTATGTCATGAGTGAGGCTCTCAAGGCAGCGTCTCTGCCGCCGGAAAAGATTGACCATATCAACACCCATGGCACCGCAACCAGAGCAAATGATATCACCGAGACCCAGGCAATCCAGACAAGCTTCGGTGAGTGCGCATCTACAATCCCGGTAACATCTATTAAGGGCTCTTTAGGACACATGCTGGGAGCCGCCGGTGCAATAGAGCTGATTGTTGCAGCTCTCTCCCTGCAAAAAGGAGTTATCCCCCCTACAGCCAATCTGAACGAGCAGGACCCGGATTGTGCACTTGATGTGGCCATTTCGCCACGCCGCATTGTTATGCAGAACATCCTCTCCAACTCAGCCGGGTTTGGCGGTTGCAATACTGCGCTTGTTATCAGCAAAGAACCCGCCCGGAGTAAACCCTGCAAAGCGCAGCGCGTATTCATCACCGGCAGCGCATTAATCAGTGCGCTCGGCTGCGACAAAGATGAGACTCTGTCCGCTCTGAAAGAGAACGAAAGTGGCTGTTTTCCGCTGGAGCGCTTTGAAATGCCGGGTTCAGGCATGCCCCCGGATAGTGGTGAAGTCCCTGAACTGGAGCTAAGCGAATACGGAATTTCAAAGAAGCCGTATCTGGATGACAACAGCCGCCTTATGCTCTGTGCCTGCGGAGCGGCCATAAGGGATGCGGGGCATAGTGCCGAATCCATGAATGCCCGCGAGGCCGGAATCATGACCGGCACCGCCTGGGGTTGCAGCGCAACCCAGCAGATATTCTTTGCCGATTTCATCAACAAAGGACCGCGACTGGTGAAGCCCTTTATATTTCCACATGCCTACACTAACACCGCTGTCAGCCTGGTATCGATGGAGTGGTCGCTGACCGGTCCACATGATAATATCACCTCAGCATGCACCGCCTCGGGGGTTGCGCTGGTAGAAGCATACGATCTCATCCGTTGTGGAAAGTCCACATGTATGCTGGTTGCCGGCAGTGATGCACTCTCCATTCCTCGCCTCAAAGCCGAGAGCAGCCTGCAACCGCAGGGCGAAGCCGCCGCCGCACTGATGCTTGAGAGTGAAGTATACGTATCACAACCGCAAGCAGAGATTAGAGGTTGCGGGCTGGCGAAGGATTTCGAAGCGGCCCTGACTTCAGCCCTGAAAGATGCCCAGCTGAAGATTAGCGACATAACAGACGTTTATACCAGCGGGCAGGTGAAGGCCGACACCAGCGTTCTTAAAGTTAGCTCACAGCACCTTGAAGATTTAAGCGGTGAGTTGGCCGGAGCTGCCACAACAGCCTCTCTGGCGGCATCCCTGATCAAAAGTTTGAACGGACCAACACTTATCGTGACTGTTGATAAGAAAAGTGCTGTGGCGGTTATAATCGATTCCAGCACTGGCAGTTGAACCTAAAAAAGGAGGTTGAAGTGGTTGAAAAAGTCGGGCCGCGAGCGACCCTGGAAAGTCGGGCCGCGAGCGACCCTGCTGAGCTAAGGGGCTGAGCTTATTTTTTATTCTTCTTTTTCTTATTCTTTCTTGGAGATCTCTTAATCAGCGTTCCACCAAAGGGGCGTTTGTTTTTATTAAGCTCGGCCTGATGCTCACTCAGAATCTTTTTCAGGCGGGCGGTCACTTCAGGGTGTGCAGATGCAACATCCGTACTCTCAGAGAGGTCATCTTTGAGGTTATAGAGCTGGTTACCCTTCAGCTTCCAGCTTCCGCAGCGCACAGCTTCGGTGCGGTAGAAGTAGGCTTCATGCGGGCTTTTGGCGTCCTTCCGCCCCTCAATCAATGCAACAATGCTCCTGCCATCAATTTTCACGGGCGGCAATACCGCAGACGACAGAGCTGCGAATGTCGGCAGAATATCAATGGTGCCAGCAATCTCGCTGCACTCGCTGGCTGGCGGTATCCTTCCCGGCCACCACATCACAGTGGGTTCACGCATCCCGCCTTCCCACTGCTGAAACTTAAAACCGCGTAGTGGCAGAGCGGAACCACCGACACGGCGGTTCTTGTTGCCTTTGACCTTAGCGCTCTGATTGGCCTTGAAATTCCAGGGGCCGTTATCTGAGGTATACACAATAAATGTATTTTTATCAATCCCCTGCTGCTTGAGTGTTTTCAATATTTCACCCACACTCCAGTCAATTTCCTCAATGCAGTCACCATACAATCCAGCCTCGCTCCTGCCTTCGAAATCAGGAGAGGCATAGAGAGGAACATGCGGCATGGTGTGCGCCATATAGAGAAAGAACGGCTGAGAGACATTCGCTTTAATGAACTTCCGGGCCTCCTGGGTATAGCGTTTAGTTAAAAGGCTCTGATCAGCCGGATATTCCATCACCTCTTCGTTACGCATCAGCGGAACCAGATTACGCTTCTTATCCCAGATATTTTGCATTGTGACTCCCTCGCGCAGCACAATATCCTTTGCCAGTTTCATATCATCGGCAATGGTCATATCATTGGAATAGGGTATGCCATAGTAGGAGTCAAAACCTTGGTTGGTCGGCAAAAACTCTTTCAGATGGCCAAGATGCCACTTACCGATACATGCGGTCCTGTAACCGATTTTCTTAAGCATCTCGGCAATGGTGGTTTCTTGGGGATTCAAACCACGGCGGTCCCGCGGAAAAAGAACACCCAGACCACCGACCCTTTTAGGATAGCAACCGGTCAGAAGTGCGGCGCGCGAGGGGGTGCAGACCGAGGAGGCCGCATAGAAGTCGGTAAAGCGCATTCCCTCGGCGGCCATCCGGTCAATATTCGGGGTTTTGATATTGGGTGAACCGAAACAACCCAGATCCTGATAGCCCTGATCATCCATAAAGATGATTATGAAATTCGGTTTTTCAGCCTGAGCCGCAGATGCAGCCTGAGATACAAAGCACCCGATAAAAAGCAGTCCAGTGCACAAACCCGTAATCATTAAATTTCTTAACTTCATCTTCCGATTCCTTTTGTTTTGTTACCAAATTTTTATACATTTTTAATACTTGCTTATTTTGTACGCCGGGACAGGATAAGTAAAGCAAATTCGGGAGGACGACACGGAAAACAAGCGTTATTTGAATATTCTGGAGGGTCGGGCTCCGTCCAGACCGCAAATTGAGACTTTTTCAGCATAATCAGCAGAACCAAACACATACTCGTACACGCAAGTGGAGAGTTCGAGAGTTTTAAAGTTGTATAGGTATTGTTTTAAAAGTAGGTCCGGTTTCCAACCGGACAATCCCGATGAAATCGGGATCTACAGGTCTATCTGTGTTAAAATTGCCTTTTTGCCCTGAAAGACCGAGAGTTTCAGGCTATACTGAATGCCACTTTAGTTACTTCCTCTCAACAACTTATGGAAATAGCTTCTTGAGTTTCTTGTTTTTTGTGACAGAATTTGAGTGAATAGTTACTAAAGCAGACAAGCGGAGCCGCCTGTCTGCGTGCTACGCACAGGCAGGCAACCAAACTGAACCTACTCAGCTACCCATCTTTTTGAGAATTGATCCTAATCGTGATCCTAATCCAGGCAGTTTCAGATGAGAACAATATGTTTAGAAAGTGTACTCCGCGGCAATAACATAGTTGCGTCCCACCTCATTCAAGCCTGAGCCGTGAACACGATAGTTTTTATCGCCTATATTCTCTATGGCAGCTGAGATTCTAAGTTGCTCTGTAAGCTGGTAACCTCCCCGCAGGGTGAAGGCCGCATAACCGGGAGTTCCCCCGGGCGGTATGCGCTGAGTATCGCCTTTATCACGCGTCGAGAGGTCGTCCTGTTTATCGGCCATCGTCACAAGGGTCTCAATCCACAACGGGCTGGCCGGATCCCAGCGCAGTCCTGTAGTTGCTGTTAAGGGCATAAGACGGTCGATCGGTTCACGGACAGAGTAGGGTTCGGAGCTTGGATAGGTGTCGACTTTGCCATCCATCCAGGTCAGGTTGCCCCACAGGGTCCAGTCATCTATAAACTCATTCGACCCAAATATTTCGATCCCGTGAACATAACCATCGCCGCCATTTTTTTTAGTCACCTCCAAATCACCATCCACGGTATTGCCGGTCGGTGTACGGACAATCATATCGGTGATAGCGGTATAGAAGTAGGCAGCCGAGAGAGTAGTATGATCCGACTCCAGCTTGATACCGACCTCATAAGCGATGAATTTTTCGGGATCGAGATCTGTCGAAGGTGTTTCAATCTCATTGCTGCGGGCGGTGTCGAGGCGGGTAAGGTCGGAGAGATTGGGGGCGCGGAAGCCCTGCGAGACTCCGGCAAAGAGGCTGACCCCCTCCTCCGGGAGCACCCGGTAGAGCACTCTGAGAGATCCTGCAAAGTTGTGCCAGCTATCCGACATAGAACTCTCTTCGCCTGTTTCCGTGTTCTGATAACTACCGGCATCTGCCCTCATAAAGGTATAGCGGCCACCCAGTATAAGGTCAACCTGTTCAGAGAGAGGAATTGTATCCTGAATATAGGCACCGAAGTTATCATAGGTTGAATCATCGGCGACCGGCCCCTGAATACCGATACTCTTTAATCCACCGCCGAGGGGATAATATTTGCTGCTGCTGGAGTCGACATAGTCACGATAGTATTCAAACCCGTAAATCCACTCACCGATGTCACTGGTAGTGAGTGCCTGAGCGGAGAGTCCGACCGTATTAACATCCACCTCTTGAATATCTCGATAGTCATCCTGCTTGATTCGATAGCGTTTCTCCTTCTGCAGGTGATGTGAGACTGTCAGATCAAGCTCCTCCACGAAGCCATCCATATTCTCTCTCTCAAAGCGGGCATAGCTTAAACTGCGGTTCTGATCCAGTACCCGCCTCTTTTCACTACCAATTGTCGTACCGCTGAAACTCTGGCCGTATATTGTCTTGTGAGTTCGCCAGGCATCGTCCTGATCCACACTTTGATGAGCCAGAATAAAGCGGGCATCATCATTAAAGCGATACTCCGATTTAAGGTCAAAATCGAGTTCGCTGTAACCGCTATGCTTAACCCGTCCGTCACCGGTTTTTAAATCTCCGAAATGTTTGGCGGTTACACCGGCCTGAATCCCGAAATTGCCATCGATGACAGATCTTCCCTCGCCCCGGAAAACATGCGAATCCTCTGCGGTGCTGTATCGATAGAAAAAGCGTCCTGCATAGGTTTTACCCGGATCAAGATCAAAGGGGGATGCGGTCAGGGCATTGACAGTCCCGCCAATTGCATCACTGCCGTATAATACGGAACCAGGGCCTTTGACCAGTTCAAATGAATCGATCATATAGGGATCAACGGTCCCCCAGTACTGATTGGGACCATCCCTGAAAATGGAGTTATTCAAGCGGATGCCGTCTATCAGAAACAGAGTACGAAAGCCCGTAAACCCGCGAATATACGGTGAACCCTGCGCATGCCCGGTCTTCTGGATCATGACACCGGGTACCTCTTTCAGGATCTCCGGAGTTGTGCGTGAGAACTTGTAATCCCTAATATCCTCACCGGAGAAAGAGGTGGTTGAATATGGCAGATCCAGTACGCTGACAGCACTACGCGAGGCAGTCACAACCACATCCGGCAGTTTGATTCTGACTTCACCTGAGCTGTTTGTATCGGCAGCGGTCCGAACAGCGCAGAACCCAAGCGCAGCTGTGATCAATAAAAACAAACCCAATTTACAATGCACAAAACTCATCTTCCCATCTCCTGCTGTTGAAAGAAAGTAACTACTCAGCTACCGCAAAACACAACCCTTATATACGGATTTTGCGTAAACCTTTGATTTTGGCCAGCCTGTATTCTCACAGTATAACGCCTCGGCAGCTGAAATAGTTCACAACAAAACGCTTTTATTGGGCTATTCCGAGTTTTTCGTGGGTCAAAAACCTATCGCACTATGCGAGGCGGGGTCACGGCCCCCGCCCTACAGTTTTATAGTCCATCAAAGCTCTTACTGTAGCCGAGGTCCTTAACCTCGGAAGGCTTACCCACTCAAAAGTCGGAATAACGCTTTTATTGCAAATTATATCTCTTTATATCAGGGCTATGATTTGTTACATTCTGACATGTTTATTTGCTTATGAAATAGTTTTGGAACCCGAATAACCTGCCTGCCGGAGTAATCGCGCCACAGCAAGAATTTATTAACGCATGACAAAAGGAGAAATTAACAATGGCTACCGATCTTAAAGTTGCTTACAGAACAATCATGGATGACCATTTCACTCCTCAGATGGAGATATCTTTCATTGATGGCGACAACCGTCAGACTCTGGCCTATGAAAAGGTTTCATGGGTTATAGATAACGAGAAAAAGGGCTTGCGTTATGGCGAAAATCCAGGTCAGGAAGCGGCCATGTACAAGCTGGTTAACGGCAATCTGGTTCTGGGCGATGTCAAAGCTCTTGCTTGTGGAAACTATCTGGCATCTGACCCCCTGCTGGTGCAAAGCGGCAAGCACCCTGGCAAAATTAATATAACCGATACTGACAACGCTCTCAATATCTTGCGTTATCTGAGTGATAGCCCCTGTGCTGTAATCGTCAAGCATAACAATCCCTGTGGTGTGGCTAAAGGCAGTACTCTGGCCGAAGCCTACTTCCGGGCTAACAAGGCCGACCGTCTGGCGGCATTTGGCGGATGCATTGCATTTAACCGGGAGGTCGATCTGGAAACTGCAGCACTGGTCACAGCCAATTACGCCGAGGTGGTGATTGCCCCTGGATTTGCAGCAGGTGTGATGGATATTTTTGCAACCAAGAAAAATCTGCGGGTTATGCAGATCAATAACATGTCACGCCTCTCAGATTTTGTTGCTCAGCGGGTGGTGGACTTCAAATCTTTAATGGATGGCGGAATGATCGCGCAGTGGTCATTTGTTCCCGAGGCACGTACAAAAGAGCAACTGATGCCGGCAGCCTGCATGCGTAAAGACGGCACGCTGCATGAGATCAAACGGCTGCCAAGCACTGCCGAATATGATGATCTGATCTTTGGATGGCTGGTAGAGGCTGGTGTAACCAGCAACTCTGTTATATATGTCAAAGACGGAGCTACCGTCGGCATCGGCACCGGCGAGCAGGATCGGGTCGGAGTGGCGGAAATTGCACGTGATAAAGCCTACCGCAAGCTGGCCGACTGGATTTCATGGGAAAAGTACCAGACTCCATACAATGCACTGGGGCTGAAATTTGGAGCTGAGGCTCCTGCTAAAATTGCTGTTATCGATGAAGAGGTTGCGGCGAAGAAGGGCGGTCTGATAGGCTCCTGCATGATTTCCGATGCATTCTTCCCATTCCGCGACGGTGCCGAGGTGGGAATCAACGAGGGCGTAAAATCTATTGTGCAGCCAGGCGGATCAATACGCGACTGGGATGTGATTGACTGCTGTAATGAATATGATGTAGCGATGGTATTCACCGGGCAGCGAAGCTTCAAACACTAATGCAGCGAAGCCGCAACCAAAGGAGATTTGAGTGATATGCATTTTCTGTTCACATTCATTGATAATCTTGCGATAAACATCACTGCATTAGAAAAAAACGCTGCGCGTTTTGGTAAAAGGGGTATAGGTATTGTTTTTAAAAGTAGGTCCGGTTTCCAACCGGACAATCCCGATGGAATCGGGATCTACAGGTCTATCTGTGTTAAAATTGTCTTTTTGCCCTGAAAGATCAAGAGTTACAGGCTGTACTGGATACCACTTTAGTTGCTTCTTCTTAACAACTTATAAACTTAGCCACCTAAATTTCTTGTTTTTTGTGACAGGAGTTGAGAGATAAGCAACTAAAGCAGCCACTTCGACAAGCTCGGGGCTGGCAAGGACAGGCGGGGCCGGCAACCAAACTAACTGTGAAACGAAAATTGATAACACTAGCTATAATAGTTCTCCTCTGGCTGGGAGCAAATCTGATCCATCTGTTATGGATTCAGGTTCGCTACAACAGCTGGAACCGCAAAGTTGCCCGCACTCCCTGCGGGCTGCTGGAGAATGCTGAGTCTTTCTCATGCGGCAGTGGTGAGAGTGCTCTGATCTTTATCCACGGTTTTGCGGATCTGCCACACGGATGGAAGCGGATCACCGAGCGACTGACCAACAGCCATGAGGTGGCCTGCCACGCCATCCGTGTACCGCGCTGGGGCGAGGATCTCAAAAGCGCACGCGGAGTCTCTATTGAAGAGATTCGCGCCACAGTTGACAAAAAGGTGAAAGAACTTTCGGCCAGCCACAGGAACATATGGTTGGTTGGCCACTCTCTGGGCTGTGCTATAGCGATTGATGCGGTTCCGCGCAACAAGGAGCATATTTCAGGACTGGTAATGATGGCACCGCTTCTACGAGTTTCAAACCGGCGCGTGCCCTGTTTTACGGCACGTTTCTGGTACAGCCTCGGAAAGCACCTGTTATTTGCCGCACGCACTTTTGAGTCCCCTTTTACGGAGCGGATAACTGCTGCTGATGATCCTGATTTCAGTTATGCCGTAGATAAATTCGTTCCTTACAGCGTTTATAACATCCTCTTTCAGATCACAGAAACCAACCGATCCATTGATCTGCCAAAGAAGCTGCCGATCTTCTGCGCCCTCAGCACTCGCGACAAAGTGATCGACAGCGACTTTGCCAGAATGTGGTTCGACTCTCTTGCAAACCCGAAAGAGCTATATCTGGATAATGAATCCGAGCACGCACTTCAGGTCGGTAAAAACTGGAAAGAGCTTACAGACAGGTTCTATCAGTTTATTGAAAAGAGCAATACCCATGAAAATAAAATTTAATCCATCAAAACTTCTAAACCTGATCAGAAGGGATGACTTAAAGAGTTCCGATGCCACCATACAGGCAGATGAGAGCGATGATGAACTATCCGACGAAGAAACAGAAGATTATCGGACAAAGCTGGATGACCAGATGCGTGAGAGAGCGGAAACTATTCTTGAAGAGATGGAAACCAGAAACAGCTGGAAACTTCCACGACCGGTTAAACGTTTTTTATCGCTCAGCATGCTTCTGCTAAGTGCATTTCTGGGCATTTTTATTATCAATCAGGTGGTCATCTTCAGCAATGAGATTCGAAGTATGCCAGCCCTCTGGTGCTGGCCGGCAGTCATCTTTTTTGCAATTTTCACCCTTATAATTATCGGTGTGATCGTACTCTTGTGCTGGAAGCTGATATCTCTGCAGCGCAATCAGCAGATCAACCCGGAGGCATTACGAGTGCTTTCCGAACGCTACCACCTGCAACAGGTTGCTGCAGAAAAAAAACAGCAGGCGCTTATTTTTCTAAACCGCTATCTCAAAAATTACCCGGTTGACAGAAAAGACAGACGCAGACTCATAAAACTCGGACTAAAACCGGAAGAGTGGCTGAGAGTAACCACCGCCATAGATTCACTCAGAGCACAAACGGAGGCTGCCGATATCGATCTATGGTTAAGCGATTTTAAGACCAACTTTCAAAAGACCCTGGATTCATTTGCAAAACGACGCATACGCCAGTATGCCCTCAAGGTAGGCAGCGGCACTGCGCTCTCCCCTGTTTCTATTGTTGATCAGATGATCGTTTTTTACGGTTGTGCAGGGCTGATCAAGGAACTTCTTTTGATTTACAACCTGTGCCCGGCCTGGGGACAAAGCTGGATCATACTATCGCGCAGCATCATTCACACCTACTTGAGCGGAGTTATTGAAGGGGCCACGGAGACAGCGGCCGATGCCGGTGCGGATGCCATTTCCGAGTTCATGGGTGACAGCTTCCATTTCCTGACCGGCACCATTGGCCGTGCTGTTGGTGCACGCACCGCCGAAGCAACGCTCAACGGTTTATTAATCTGGCGGCTGGGCAAAGCGATCATGAATCAGCTGCAGCCGATTCGTGTATGAGCAGTTAAGAGGGCAGATGGAGTCGCTGCGCTCTGTGAGTTGTGGAATGTGAAATGTGAAATGTGAAATGTGAAAGTCATTTTAAGCTGATAGGGTTTCCACGGCTCTGTCTGGAATATTATCTCAACATATTCAGCATTGAGCGAGATCGCCGCAACCGGAATTGAAGGCAAGGCAACTGTAATAGCATCCGGCGATTCAAAGATATGTCCAGCTTCATCCGGAACTTTAAAGTAGTCTTCGAGCTTCGCGACTACGCCTTGAATGATTTCAACGTCTTTAACGTTTATACCAAACGCATTAGGACTGTTATGTCAAAAAATATCTGAAAAACAGTGCTTTTCGAGAACAGACGATTCTGTATAACTGCATCTCTGAAAAACTTCGTGTTTTTCACCCTAACCCTTAACCCCTTCAGCTCCCCAACCCCTGCCGTTCGAAAATATTTTCGAACGGAATTTAACCCTTCAGTTGCCTAACAGACCCGGCTGACGGCAATGCCAAGCAGTGCCCCTAGTTTCTCAATTCTGGCAGCTATATGCCCGATACCAATTGCGCAATGGTGTGCCGCACCGCCCTTTGACCACTCATTCATAAAGCCTTTAGCTCCGATGCTGAACTTGTAGCGGCTGTTGGTGTTACCGATCTGAAGGACCGGTCCGGCTACAGATTCGCCCTCAGCCACCTGCAGTAACACACTTCCGTCGCCCCGTTGAACTACCGAAAGAATGGTTACAGGTCCATGTCTGACTGTCATCTGGATGGAGAGCCCATGACCAGGCTTGCCATGATAGACCGATAGAGGGATAAGACCGACAGCGCCTTCAGATATGGCAACATGCGCAGGTCCATCATGGCCGAGGTAGATGACATCATCCACAAAGTCGGAGAGATAGAATTCAGAGAATGATCCACCGGCTCCAAACAGATCCATGATTTTCATAGCCTGTACATTTTTGACCTCACACTCGCCCGCCACAGGAATATTGCGGCCGGTCAGCAGGGTGTTGCCGGCTATGACCGAGGTAACAATATTTTCGTATTCACCGGTGCCCTCGTAATAATAGGCCATCGAACCGAGATTGTGCTTTTCAATCAGCTTATCGAGTGCAACAGATGTTCTGGCAGCCCTCTCAATCTCGGCCGGCTGACACTCTGCCGACACATCAAACTTTACGTTAAACTCTCTGATTTTAGCATCAACTTCATGCTCCAGGACCGCCTGCCGCAGTTCGAAGAGCTCACACATCTCCAGCAGCTGGAAGTGGTTGCCGAATACGGCTGACTGCTGAGTCAGGTCACTGTACACATCCAGCATTCCACAGTAGTAGTGCCCCAGCACGCCAACGCGGTTATTACGCATTCCGGCAACAACAGCGGCAGCCGCGACCCAGTCCTCAATCTCCTTCCAGGCTTCATCCTCCTGCAGATAGCCGGTCACAACATAGTAATCAATCCCCGCCCGGTTAAATACGCAGGCCAGCTCAGGAACGGAACATGACTGACAGTGCTCCAGCCAGAGACCGGTCATCAAACCACGATCACCGAGTGCATTAAACTTTTCGTAATCCAGCTGTGCAACCGGCTGCAGATTAAGCATCACTACCGGAACCTTAGTCCGCTGTACAACCGGCAGAACTGTTGAAGAGAGCGCATAGGTTGAAATAAAAAGAAAAATTATCTCCACATCCTCTTTTTTAAAAAGATCTGCCGCCTGACCGGCCCGTTCCACATTATCGACCATGCCGGCATCCGTAATCTCAATACCCATAGCGGCGATACGTTCACGGATCTGTGCGTGATATCCATTCAAATTATCCAGCAGTCCGTCAAACTGCGCCCAATATGTATCCAATCCGATTGAAAAGATTCCTGCCTTCATATGCTTTAGTTCCTTTAATATTCTTTGGGTTATTCCGACTTTTGTGTGGGTAGTCTTTCCGAGGTCACGGACCTCGGCTACAGTAAATGCTTTAATGAGCATTAAAGCTGTAGGACGAGGCCGTGCTTGTCGGGCGCAACCTTGGCGAAGACTGGACCCCGCCACGTGTTTTGCAATGTGTTTAGCTTACCGATGAAAAACTCAGAAGAACCAGCATTTTCCCATTTTTTCGGGATTAATGCACGACTTTTGATTGTGAATCAATTTTTGCTGTACAACACACACGTATATACGTAAAAATATGTTACATGAAATATTTACTTTTAATTCCATTTTCGGTTTTGTTGGGACTTGTCGCAGGTTCCTGGGCTCCTAAGCTGGAGCTGACAAAAACACGGCAGGAGCTGGTTGAACTAAAAAAGGAGCTGGGAACACGCAATAAAGGCAGTAAGCTCTCCGCCCTTGGCAGCATCATAAAGATACCGGAAAAAAAGTCCCGGCGAAAACCGGATAACACAAAGGAAGAGACAAACGCGCAACTCCCCACCAGCGGAAGCGACACCAACTTAACTGACAGTGCTGTATCCACTAATGCCATTGCAGAAAAAAGGCGGGAGAGGCGGCGGCATTTCCCTGACCCTAAATCCGAGAATTATGAGGAGAATCTGGAGGAGGCCAAAGAGCTGTGGGCAACCAGGGTTGAGATTGCACGCTCTCAATGGCAGACCAAGCTGGAACTTAACGACGAGGAAGTTGAGCTCTTTGATCAAGCCATCTCCGACATGAATGACAAATTGTACCTGACAATGCAGGCTGTGGCTGAGGAACTGCAAACTGAGCAGAGCATGTCGACTGAGAGCGGCCTTAGAATCATGAATGCGGTCACGGCAACAATGGTTGAGACCTACGATAAAATCGGGGAAGTTGTACCCTCCGGAAAACGTTCAGAGGTTGAGCGTATTGAGATGCAGGATTTTATCGACCCCTCTGCCTTTGACCCCTTAATTGATGTGAGAGACAAACTCTAATGCAGCGGCGTTGTAACCAAAGGAGATTTGAGTGATATGCGTTTTCTGTTCACATTCATTGATAATCTTGCAATAAACATCACTTGAAAAAAACGCTGCGCGTTTTGAAACAAGGTGTATAGATATTGTTTGTAAAAGCAGGTCCGGTTTCCAACCGGACAATCCCGATGAAATCGGGATCTACAGGTCTATCTGTGTTAAAAGTGTCTTTTTGCCCTGAACTCTGGACTCTGAATTCTGAATTCTTAACCCTTCAACTAGTACCATGAACGATTTATTGAAACTTTGGAAAATAACATGCTACGAATGGTTTACCGCCATTCGCAGTCGGCGAGCCATTGTGGTCTTGTTGCTATTTATGGCGGCATCTATCTGCACAATGAATTTTTCCATCAACGCCCTGCAGAAAATGGAGCAGGAATTGACGAAGCTGCTACAACTGCCGCAAACGGAGGAGGTCGGGGTTGTTTCAAAAACGCTCTGGAAATCAAAACCATTTCAGCGCATTATGAAACACATAACCAAGAATGATAATGTCTACAATGATATTGAGGGCAAACATCCGGTTGAACTTTTCTATGCCCTGCTGGTCTTCTTTTACACCCCCCTACTGGTGGTTTTGGTCTCGGCCAATCGAATATCTGATGATATAGGTTCCGGATCAATCCGCTACATCGCATTCAGGTGTTCGCGATTTACATGGTCGTTCGGTAAGTTTCTGGGACAGGCGGGCATGATTGGCCTGGCACTGCTGTTAAGCGGCATCGGTGCCTATGCCGTGGCGCTGATAAGGCTGCATGGAACCTCAGCAGAGCTGTTATTCAATATATTCGGGTGGTCACTCCGGGCCTGGATATATGCCATTCCTTTTCTTGGGTTGTCGATGGGCCTCTCGCATTTAACACGTTCAGGAAGTAAAGCCACCATTCTGGGAATACTCGCGATCTCGGGTTGTTTTGCAATCTCAGCAATGGATATGTTATTCAGGAATGCAAGCGGATGGAAGGCGGGGTTTTCCTACATTGCAACACTTGTACCTGAAAGCCATAAGATTTTGCTGTGGCGAAGCAGCCCAATTGCAGTTGCGACCGGGGCAACCTGGATGATCACACTGGCACTCTGCTATCTCTTTTTGGGATATCTTGTTTTCAGAAAGCGCGATATTTAAAATGACTCATGCTGTAACAACCACCGATTTAGTTAAAAAATATGGATCTAACCGTGCGCTCAACGGATTAACCATATCTATCCCGAGCTTCGCAATCACCGGCTTGGTGGGTGCCAACGGCGCTGGCAAGACAACCTGGATGATGTCCGTAGCCGGCTTCCTCAAAATCAACTCCGGTAGCATCAACCTGCTTAACAGCGGACCATTCAATCCTAATATCCACTGCGGACGTATCAGCATCCTGCCCCAGGATTCAGATCTTCCCAATGAGAGCTACCCCCTGGAAACTCTGATTCACTACGCCCGCCTGCAGGGGCTGACGAGGTCTGACGCTGTGCGATCCGCTAAAGCCATCCTGGAAGCGGTTAATATGGGCGACCGCATGAACTCACCGATCCGCTCGCTCTCGCATGGAATGCGCAAGCGAGTTATGATTGCCCAGTGCTTTGTCGGCAATCCCGAGCTTATTCTGTTGGACGAACCGCTGAGTGGGCTGGACCCGAGGGAGGTGGCCAACATGCGCAGCTTCATCTCCCAGCGCGGCAGCCAGCAGACCATTGTCATCAGCTCCCACAACCTGCATGATCTGGAGGTACTGTGCGACTATGTCGCCTTCATCAAGAAGGGCAAAACCGCCCGCCTGCGAACAATCGATGAGATTACAAACAAAACCGGTCTGCTGACCTACGCTCTCTCCATGTTGCCGGATTCGACAGCGGGCATCTCCGCTCTACTGCCAAATTGTTCTTTTGAACTAAGCCCTGAAACAAATCAACTCAGCTGCCGGTTCCAGCCGTCGCAGCTCTCTCCCGCCGGATTAAATGCAATTCTTATCCCGCATCTGCTTGAAACAACCGCTATTATTACCATTACCAGAGGAGATACGCTGGAAAACCAGATGTTGAATGAGTTATGAAAGCATGTATGTTCCATATTGTTTTAATCAAACCTGAAATTCCGCATAATACCGGGGCTATCGGCCGGCTCTGTGTCGGACTGGGCTGCCCGCTGCATCTTATCCGTCCATTGGGTTTTCACCTCACAGATGAATATGTGCGCAGAGCGGGTCTGGATTACTGGGAGTTCCTTGATCTCAGGGTACACAAGAACTGGGAGGATTACCTTAAGGACGTAAAACCTCCAAATCTTCACTTTATGAGCACAAAAGGAGAGAAGTCACTCTATCAATGCACTTTCCAAATGGGCGATGCTCTGATATTCGGCAATGAAAGCAGGGGGCTTCCCGGGCAGATGTACGGCCAATACGAAAGCTCGCTCTTCAAAATTCCAATGCCGGGCGAGCATGCCCGCAGTATTAATCTGGCAAATGCTGTATCAATTGCAGCCTATGAGGCCTACCGGCAGCTTACATAGGATAACCTAGCAAAAGGAATTGCGTGAGCTCCAGAAGCAGGGGAGATGGGCGTGTACGAGTGCGTGTACGAGTACGAGGAGAGCGTTTTTCGCCCGGTTTCTTTCCGTACTCGTACTCGTACACTCGAATCTCTTGACTGTCTGCACCCAGTGGATGCGCTCCGTTGCATTAGTAACTATAATCTCAACTTCTTGTTTTAATGCCCGTTTTCTGACCTGGTGACTCCGTGACCTGGTGACCTGATTAGCAAACCTGAATTCTGAACTCTAAACTCTTTGGGTTGCGGGCAGAGCCCGTTTTGGATATTATCCAGATCATCCTGTTATCCGGTCAAAAAACTATTCACCATAGAAATCAACGACGTGCCGATATTTTACGTTGTTTTTAAAAACTTTCTCTTGTTTACTATAATGATAATTGCGATACTTAAAATACTTTATGTCGGGATAGGAATTTTTATTCCATATTAGAATTTTTATTGTTTTTTATACAACAACTACTTTAACTCGTGGGGAAATTGTTTATGAGTGCAGTACCAGTAGAAAATGTCCGTAACTTTGTTATACTTGGGCACAGCGGAAGCGGCAAAACCACATTAACCGATGCTATCGCGTATAAGATCGGTATGACCGACAGAATGGGGCTCTCGTCGAACGGCACCAGCATCTCAGATACAACAGATGAAGAGAAAAACAGAAAGATAACAATTTTCGCGAGTACTTTTTGCAAAACATACAATATGGAGGGCAAGGATTATAAGTTGATATTTACCGATGCCCCCGGATTCAGAGATTTCTACGGCCAGATTCTAGGTGCCGTTCACGCTGCTGACTTTGCTCTGATAGCAGTTGATGCCATATCAGGAGTGCAGGTTGGGACCCGTCGGGCATGGAAAATCTGCAAAGAGAGCGAACTCTCTTCGATCGCTTTTGTCATTACAGGTCTGGATAAAGACAACGCCGACTTTGAAAAGACTGTTGCATCAATCCGCAAAAACTTCGGGGTCAACTGCGTACCGGTAACAGCACCTGAGAGTTCAGAGAAGGTCATCAATATTCTGGATCAGGACCACCTCCCTGAGAATCTTGAAAATATCCACAACAGCCTGGCTGAGTCAGCTGCCGAAACATCCGAAGAGCTGATGAATAAATATTTTGAAGAGGGAAATCTTGAGCCTAAAGAGATCAGAAAAGGGTTGCACGACGGAATTGAGAGTGGCGACATTCACCCGATTTACACAACATTTGCGCTAACCGGTGTCGGCATCGAACGTCTGCTGAACAGCATCTGCCGTATCTTGCCGGCTCCGGGACACAGACCACTGAAGGACCAGGATGGCAATCTGATAACTGCAGACCCCAATGGCCCGTTCATCGGACAGGTATGGCGTACGGCTATAGACACCTTCATGGGTCAGCTAAGTTACATACGGGTTATTTCAGGTACCCTGAAACCAGGCATGACAGTATTTAACACATCGACTGAGACAAAAGAGAGCGTTTCCGCCATGATGCTGACTCTGGGCAAAAAGCAGATACCGGTTATGGAGGCAGGCCCCGGCGATATTGTGGCTATTCCTAAACTTAAAAAGACAAAGACAAACAATACGTTGGTAGACGACGGTTCTTCCACAAAAATGGAGGAGATTAAATTTCCCCCACCGGTCAGCTATGTTGCAATTAAGGCCAAAACTCAATCAGATGAAGATAAAATGAGCACCGGTATCCATAGGTTGCTTGATGAAGATCCAACAATCCAGTTTGAAAAACAGATCGAAACCAAAGAGGTCCTACTTAAAGGACTGGGAGATGTCCACATTGATGTCGCAGTTGCTCTTCTGAGTCAGCAGTCAAATGTTAATGTAACTACATTCACTCCCAAGGTCCCCTACCATGAAACCATCACGGGCAAAGGTGAAGGGCACTACAAACACAAGAAACAATCTGGCGGTCGCGGTCAGTTCGGAGAGGTCTACCTGCGGATCGAACCTCTGCCTGCGGGCGATGAAGAGCCCTTCTGCAACGAAATTGTTGGTGGCGCGATTCCCGGCAACTTTATTCAGGCGGTCCACAAGGGTCTGGACGAAGGCATGTTAAAAGGTGCGCTGGCGGGTTATCCGGTTAAAAACGTCAAGACACATCTCTATGATGGTTCTTATCATGATGTTGATTCATCCGAGGTTGCTTTCAAGATTGCCGGCGCACGCGCCTTACGAGAGGCAATGAAAGTTGCTAAACCGGTGCTGCTGGAGCCGATCATGCAGATCAGAATAACGATCCCCGAGTCGTTCATGGGGGCAATCTCTGGTGATATGCCGCATAAGCGTGGACGCCTGCTGGGAATGGAAGCGCATGGCGACATCCAGATTCTCACCTGCGAGGCTCCGCTGGCAGAACTTTTCAAGTACTCCGCAGAGCTGCGTTCATTGACCGGCAGTCAGGCATCCTTTGTAATGGAGTTTGCCCGTTATGACATTGTTCCATCAAATGTGGCCCAGAAGATCATTGCTGAAGCTGAAAAGCATCACAATGATGACGACGATTGATGCGGCGAAGCTGTCTCAAAGAGTCAATTTAGGTATTGCACGACAGGTCCACCGCTTCCGCGGTGGACCTTTAAGGTTGGGCACGCGTATTTTGAGGTAGAAAAATAGAGGGGTAGAAAAATGTGGGTGCGCTTCGTAGTTTTTTAGGTGAAAAATCTTAGAGGTGAAACATAAATAGTCATTGCTGCATTATATTTTGATCGCGAATTTTTCAATTGTTACGCTATATTAATATCCACTTTTCTGTACTTCTACTAATTCGCGTGATTAGCGCAATTAGTGAATCTTAAGTAAAATTACTTTCTTTTTGACTGTATTCGCGTAAATTCGTATGCATTTGTAGTTACAAACTGCGAAGAGTGCGATTTTTTGTAATTGAAAACTATACAGAAAAAATCGAAAGACACACAAGTGTTAACTACATACAGGTTTTCGTACGTAGTTCACGCTTCAGCGTGTTGAATCATATGTAAACGCACCGTTTCAACAAAAATCGCACTATCCATAAATAATACGGTCAAAGGACAAAGTAAATGCACCGTTGGCAGACTAAATGAGCCACCCCTGATCGACGGGGGGTGCATTTACTTTGTCAATTCACACTCCATAAATAATACTGAGATAATATTGCATACTCCTGAATCTTATGGCAAGATACATTTATACTTTTAATAGGGTTTGAGGGAAATAAAATTGAAACATTTTCTTTATTTGTACTTTTTAGCTGTATTGTGCCTGCCACTCTTCGCAGCCAAGTTGATTATTGACTCTCTTGACTCGCCAGATCATACCGACCTTGAAGTCAATAAGTGCGTGAATATCCCGGACTCATGTTTTATCGAGCTACGTACTCTGACGCTTGAGATAACCTTCAACAATGCCAGTTCGAGTAACGGATTCTATGTCGCCTTCGGGAATGATACCGACACAGGTCGTCCACTCAGCACCCGCTACAGCGACGGCACCTTCACCACCAACACATGGGACTGCTGCCGCATCACACAAACCACCGCCCGCGACGGTGCCATCACAGCCTACACCGAATGGCCGGGATACCCCAACCAATCCGAGGTCGTCTACATCTCACAGGCATCCCTGCCCGGTGCCGCCGGAAAATGTCCCGGAATCTACACCTATAACGACCCCATAGGCCGCCAATACCAGAGCATCCGCTTCGTCACCGATGCCAATTTCAACTACAACAGCGACTACGAGATGCAGACCACCGAGACCATCTATCCCTATGGCACAAGTAATTACAGAGTCACCACCGACCACCTCGACATCGCCACAACTAACAGCATCTACCGAGGCTCAACCTACACCAAAGAGACAACCCGCTCACGCGGCATTGAAAGTCGCACCACCCGCAAAGCCGGAGGCGGAAGCACCACCTACAAAACCTGGATCGATCCCGTCTCAAACCAGAGATACACCGTTGAGACGAAAACTGAATCGGAGATAAATCCCGACGGATGTGAGACAAGCACCTCATATGTAAGATATGACTACGATGCGTGGATCACACAATCGGAGACAGTCAGTGATTTTCTCGGACGCACTGTAAGCACCACCACTCCGCTGAGCACAAGTTCCAATGTCTATGATAGCGTCGGACGCTTGATGCGGAATATAGCGATGGATGGTTCATCAAACGTGACCGCATACAATGAACTTGGTGAAAGAACCGCCTCAATCCGAATTGCCGCCGGGCAGTCGCTCGACTTTGATCCGTTGGGTTTTACTCTCGCGAGTGTTATAGCTCTTGATAAATACCTGATAAGTTTAACCACAGAGGGCACAGAGAACACAGAGGGAGAGTGGTGGAATTGCTCCGCTAATGTTTTTTATGCACCGGGTGAAAATGCTCGTACTACATCTGTGCTGCGTGTTCAACTCACGGGGTTGACACCGGAGTGCACAAGTAAAAGTATCTCAACAGATGCAAATAAAAACACAACCGTAAACTGGACAGCGGTTGACGCTGCGAACGCCCGGAGAGTTTCCACAAGTATCAATGTGGCACTTGGCTTAACAAATGTTTCGCACTCTGTGGCGGGTTATGTGATCACCAGTTCTAATGCGCTGGGAGCGGTAACCGGACACCTATATGATGGATACTCTAGAAAAGTTAAAACCACGAATATCGCGAATGGGCGCGAATTGAAGAGTGTAACTACTTATCATGATGACGGTACAGTTGCGAGCGTTGGACAGATTACCGAGACCGGCACAAACACAACCAGCTACTCAAGCAGACAGGCAGTTGCGGAAAAACCGGGAGCTTATAAAATAGTCGTTACCGACGCTTTGAAAAACGCAACAACCAACT